>OKRR01000073.1_pt1 | contig 103468 bp, 94 predicted proteins | sample 1601211 | NCBI WGS metagenome assembly OKRR01 (sample SAMEA3541525, study PRJEB24748) | human gut metagenome | biome: human gut; feature: human-associated habitat; material: faeces | place: China | collected 2012
TGGTTTCTTTTGCTTTTTTGATGGTTTCTAATGTTACTGCCATGACTTTCCTCCTCGGTATTAACCTGATTTAATAAATCATTTACATTTTTAATCCTTCAGATTCAGATTTTAATTAAAATCGACGTTTTTTAACTTGTTTTTCTAACTTTTTCAAAACATAAAACAGTTATTTTTGTTTGAATTTAATATGGTAAGTCCTAAAATTCTATACCTGAATACGTATCAAGTATAATACTATGACCATATTTAGTCAACCCTTTTTTATTGATGTCCATAATATATTATATATGATTATTATATTTAATTTAAATTACAGAATAGCAAAAGTTCATTTTTTTTTACTACACTTTTTTAAAAATTATAAATAATTTCATTAAAAATATTAATGAAACCATTGATAAACTTACTTTAGTAATAATCCTATATTACAAAAAACCAAAAAGTCATTTTGTTCGTTTATTTAGTATAGTAATAAAAATTAACCTTTTTTTAACAACAAAAAAATAGGAGAAATTCTCCTATTTTTAATAAATATTTTTCTAAACTAAATTTTATAAATATATTTTTTATTATTTTATTCCCAGCCAAGTCGCTATAACTATTTTTTGAACTTCAGAAGTTCCTTCATATATTTCTGTAACCTTTGCATCTCTCATCATTCTTTCTACGGGATATTTTTTCAAATATCCATTTCCACCAAAAAGCTGTACTGCTTTTTCTGTTGTTTTCATAGCTATTTCTGAAGCTAAAAATTTTGACATAGAAGCTAGATATCCATACTCTTCTCCTCTATCTTTCATATCAGCTGCCTTATATACTAACAATCTAGCTGCATCTATTCTTGTTTGCAAATCAGCTATTAAAAATTGTGTATTTTGAAATTGTGATACTTTTTTTCCATTTACTTCTCTTTCTTTTATATATTTTATAGCTTCATCTAAAGCTCCCTGAGCCAGTCCAATAGCTTGAGCAGCAACTCCTATTCTTCCACCATTTAGAGTAGACATAGCTATTTTGAATCCTTCTCCTACTTTTCCTAACATATTATTTTTAGGTACAATACAATCTTCAAATATAAGTTCACAAGTAGATGAACCTCTTACTCCCATCTTATCCTCAGGTTCTCCTATCGAAAACCCTTCTGTTCCTTTTTCTATTATAAATGCTGATATATTATTTTCAGCCTTTTCCATATCTGTTTTAGCAAATACTACAAATATTTCAGCCTCAAGTGCATTAGTTATAAGAACTTTTTTCCCGTTTATTACATAGTTTTCTCCATTTAATACTGCTGTTACCCTTGTTCCTGCTTGAGCTTCTGTCCAACCAAAAGCTCCAATTTTTTCTCCTTTTGCCAGAGGTATTAAGAATCTTTCCTTCTGTACTTCAGTTCCATATTGATATATAGGCCATGCACACAAAGATATATGTGCTGACATAATTACTCCTGTTGAAGCACACCCCTTTGAAAGTTCTTCTACAGCTGAAATATAAGTTTTAGTATCAAATCCAGCTCCACCATATTTTTTATCAAATGGTATACCCATAAGTCCTTCTTCACCCATTTTTTTTATATTCTCAATTGGTGCTTCTGCTTTTCTATCTACTTCTGCAGCTGCAGGTTTTACATATTTTTCTGTAAATTCCCTTACTTTTAAGATAAAATTTTCATGTTCCTTATCAATTCTAAAATCCATTTTATTCCTCCATCTACATAATATATTTTTATTACTTATTTTCAGGTTAATTTTATCACAAAATTAAAATAAAATAAAATTATATATCATTATATTTGAATAATTTTTTTTTATATATTTCTTACTTTTATTTAAGTCAGTCTATAAAATAATATTGAAATAATCCTTATTTAAAAAAACTTTGGACAAAATATAAATATATTTATCTAAAGATTTAGAAATTTAGCTAAATATCTTACATTAGAATCTTATATTTTAATCCCAAAATTAAAAAACACCCTCCATCTTACTCTCTAAAATTTTGGGTGCACTGTAATATTAATTTTTTATAAACTTATATTAATTTTAAAAACTCCATAAATTCATCTCAAGACGCTTTCTCATAGTAAAAGCTGTAATTACCATAAGAAAAACTCCTCCTATAAGCATCACTCCTCCATATGAAAGGCTTGCCATCTCCATTCCTAAACTTTTCAGCAAAGGAAAAGGATCATTTTGAAAACTCATAAATAATCTATTATCTACATTTTTTACATCACTTACAATAAATATTAAATCTCTTAATGCTAAAAGACCTGTAACTGCTGAAAGTATTCTTACAATAACTATATACTCCTTATAAAAAAGGTAGCATGTTATTATTCCTAATAATACTAAAATTATCCCATTCAATTCTCCAGTACTCATTGAATAAAAATTTATTTTTTCTAATGATGGTACTCTTACTAAAGGGCAAAATGTAGCTAATGCTATCATCACTGCTCCTAACATTCCTATGATTTTTCTTTCCACAAAATCACTCCCCTATTTTGTTTTATATATGTATATTACCTCACATTCTAAAAAAAATCAATATTCTTCTGCTAAAAAAACTTTTTAAGATGTCATTTCCAATCTATAATCCTATTTTTTATTTCGAATATTTTTTTAAAAAACATTATTAATTATATTCTTTTAATATTGTATATAAAAAGTCCATTCTTTTCAGATGGACTTTTTCATTACTTTTAACTTTATCTTAATTCATTTTATTTTCTATAAATTAAATAAAAATTTTGTTATTCTTTTCCTTTAATCATTTCATCAGTAATTTTTATTTCGCTCTCATATATTTTTATCATTCCTGGTTTCCCATCAACGGGAAATCTAAAAGTAGCTTTTACTGCTGCTTTTCCAGGTATATTAATATCTCCGAATGGTCCTGAAGAAAAAACTGCAAATCCATCTGTATCTAAAAGTTGTAAAGATTTTTGTTCATGAAGATTTGTCAATCTTATCATATTATCTGTATTATTTCTTAGTCCTACTGTTACCTTGTATCCTGTTTCATCTTCTGTTACATTCAATGCAGAAGCTTTTACATATTTTTCAAAAGCTTCTTTATCATAAATTATTACAGCTTCATCTAAGCTTCCACCATCTTTTCTTCCAGTATCAACTCCAACTTTTACCCCTTTTAAAATATTTTTTCCAGTAGATACTGCTCCTGATACTACTGATGATACTGCTTCAGTTACAGTAGATTTTTCTTCTGAATATGATATTATACATGTTAATAATCCTAAAATAAAAATTAATTTTTTCATTCTTTCCTCCCAAAATAAATCTGTTACAAATTTTTAAATGTAACTTCTTATATCATATTTATTCTTTTATTTCAATTGATTTTATCTTTTTTAGAATTAACATAATTACTTTTTTCAATTTTAAAGAATGTTTATAACAAATAAAAATAAGAGAAACCCCTAAAGGTTTTCCTCAAAGTAATTAATTTAAGTCATATTTTAAAAAACCATTCTTATCCATTGTTGTTCTTATTTTTTTAATATACTCTTCTCCCTCTTCTGAATATTTTATCAAACCATATGCTATTTCATGAGCTGATTTCTCATTATTTATCATTTCTCTAACTTTTTTGTATGCATCATTTCTGGAAATAGTTAATACTATATCTTCTACAGAATCTTTTATAGTATCATATTTTTTTAAATGAGGTACAAATCCATTTTCTCTGACACCTTTAGCTGCTATTCTTGGTTCGTTGGGATTAGTTGACCATATACCGAATATATTGTTTCCTTCTCTAAAGAACCTTGATGTACCCCAAGCACTTTCTAAGGCCCCTTGAGTTAAAATAAGAGAAGTTGGATATATTATCATTTTCGATTCTAATTCCTGCCAATTACCATATTTTACTTTATATCTACTAAATATATTCTCACAATATTTTTTTTCTTCTTCACTTAATTCAGACTTTTTCTCCAATTTTTTTATTATTTCTTTATCATTTTTTATTTCCTCATGCACAACATTTATCGCTGGAAGAAGAAGTTGAACAAAAGCATCTTTTCTTTCATCAGCTGGAAGTTTTCTTAAATCTAGTTCTTCATTAGAAAATACATATAATCCTTCTTCATCTCTTTTTTCATACAAATCAGCTACATTATTTATTTCAATTTTTTTATATTCTACCTTTTTTAAAATATCATCATCAACTTTTTTATCACTATATTTAAATAGTACAGCCATAATAATCATTCCTAAAAGTAAATATTTTTTAATTTTCATCAATACTTCCTTTCTACTGTTAAACATTATAAAAATTTGTCTGATATAGTATACTTGATTTTAAAAAAAAAGTAAATATTTATTTTTTTCTAGAACTCCTTATATAGCTCTTCTTTCCATCAAATTGAAGAATACTCTCTTCACCAGTTATTGAGGAAACTACTTTCAAATCATAAAGATAATAAGTCTTTGTAGTTAATTTTGAAATATCACTGTTTTCATCACCTGCAATTTCTGGAAGAAAAATTTCCTGATACTTCTTATCTATCATTATTATTCCCATAATTACTTTTTTCCCACTTTTATTTTTTAAAACTACTAAATAATCATTTTCTCCATCTCCATTGAGATCTGTTTTAGAATATTCTATTTTGTATTTTTCTTTTCCTGATAGTATTTCTTTTACTATGGGATAATTTTTTTCTAAATATTGTCCCTTAGTATAAATTCCTGATAAGATTTCATCAGAAGAAATATCCATTTTCTTACCAAATAAATTATTTTCCAATACATCATTTATATAATCCCATCTATCTAATTTTTCTATTGAATATACAATTTTAGTATTAGGTAGATACTTAACTAAATAATCTGTATTTTTTTCAAGTTTTAAATTTCTTGATAAAGTTATAGGACAAACTAAAGAAAAATTCTTTCCTGCCCTCCAACCTTGATGAGGAAATTCTACAGCTGTCAAATACTTTTTAAATTGGCTGTAGTTTCCAGTATAATACACTCCTTCCATTCTTCCGTAAGATTTTTTTAATTGAAGTGTTCCATAGTATTTTACTCCATTTCCTGAATTATATATTTTTAAATCTTTTACATTTCTTGATATTATATCAATTATACCTTCTGAAGACAGAATTGCTATTGTTAAAAAAATTGAAAATCCTATGCTTATTACACATAAAATAGCCATGCTAAAAATGTTTTGTCTATTAAATCCCAATTTTTCTGCTTCGATGTCATTATTTACAACTCTTATTAATTTCTTAAACCATTTTATATTGCCAATAGCAACCCCTATACAGCCAAGAGTAAGTCCAATTGCTAAAGCTCCATTACAAATAATTGTAGGATATAATATTGATTTAACATTCCCTACTCTTGAACTTCTGAAAAATGCTGGAACAATATTAGGCAATTTCATTATTCCTAGCATAATTATCAAAAAAATAATCAGATAAAATATTGGAGCTAAAACAAAAAAAATAATCTTTTTAGTATCTCTCTTTGGAATGTTCTTCTTTTTATTTTCTCCACAACAATCTTTTACTTCATAATTATCTGTTTCTTCTTCCTTTATATATTCATTATCTTTATCATAATATTCTCCATTTATATAATAATTTAAAACTGATGGAAGAGTTTTTATAATGCTGTAATCTTTTATCAATTTATTATCTTCAAACTCTATACTTTCAAGTTTTTCTAAATATTTTATAGGTGAGATATCTTTTACACTTGTTTCTTCTAAAGACAAATATTCAAGTGAAGGAAGATTTTTTAAGAAACCTATGTCTTTTACATTTTCTCCAATTAAGACTAAATCAGTTAATTTAGGCATTCCTCTTAAAAAATAAAAATCTTCTATCTCTGTATCATAAAAATCCAATTCTTCTACATTTTGAAAATAATTGATAGGAAGGTAAAAAGGTTTGCATCTAGAAATTGTTAATGTTTTTAAATTTTTACATTTGTATATAACATCTATATCTTTTATTTCATAAGTTCCATCTTGTTTATCTATATACAAATCTTCTAAGTTTGGAAAAAGCTCCAAATCTAGTAAAGATATACTCTCTCCAGTAACTACTATGTTTAAACTTCTTACCTTGTTTAAAAATTTTTGAGTTATAAAAAATGAAAAACTTTTTTTACAAGCCCTTTTTACATCTTTTTCGATGAACTTTATCATAATCTCCCCCTAATTATAAAAAAATTTCTAATTCCCTTATACCACATTTTATATACTTTTTCAATCAACTTTTAGCTCTATTTTCAAGGTATTATGATATTTTTTTAATTTTAAAGACAATATGTTATATGAATGTAAATATTTTTATTTTTCATAGAAAAAGGAATCCTGTCAACACACAGAATAATATAATATAAGAAAATATAATTGAAAATATATTTTATAATTGATAAAAAATCACAGGAGATGATATATATGATAAGAAGATTACCAGTAGAAAAAATGGGTGAATCTAAACTTGGGTGGTTGAGAAGTAAATTTCATTTTTCTTTTGCAGAATATTTTAATGAAAATAATATAAACTTTGGTGTTTTAAGAGTTATTAATGATGATCTTATTTCAGCAAATACAGGTTTTGACACTCACCCACACAGAGATATGGAGATAATTACTTATGTAGTTCATGGATACCTTACTCATAAAGACAGCATGGGAAATGAATCTACTCTTTCAAGGGGGCAAGTACAATACATGAGTGCTGGAACTGGTGTCAGCCATTCTGAATATAATAACCATTCTGAAGAGCTTAGACTTCTTCAAATATGGGTGCTCCCTGATAAAAAAGGGCATACTCCAAACTATGGAGAATATAAATTTGATTGGAATGAAAGAAAAAATAAATTTTTACATTTTGTTTCAAGCAAATCTGGAAATGCTCCAATAAAAGTTAATCAAGATATTAATTTTTATGCTTTAGAACTTGATGATGAGAAGGAAGAGAAATTTGAAGTAAAACATGGTAGACAAGCTTATGTTGTTCAAATAGAAGGTAAATCTTCTATAAATGATTTAGTCCTTAATGAAAAAGATGGCCTAGAAACTATAGGAGAAAGTTTAAAAATAAAAGCTCTTGGAAAATCTCATATACTCATCATTGAAATGCAGGAAAGAGAAGATTTAAAATAATATTTACCTTACTTAAAGGCAGTTGAAAGACTGCCTTTTTTGATGTATAATGATATTTAGGATTTATTGATCATCATTACAAAGGGGGAAGATTTGATGTTTCAATTATTAAAAAAATTTTTTTGGGTGGAGTATATGCTTAAGCCTGAACAAATACTTGGGGATATTCCCACTACAAAAGAAGTTTATAAGACTTCTTTTAATATTTCATGGCCATGTGCATTAGAAACTGTTCTGGTCAGTCTTGTAGGATCTATTGATATAATGATGGTAGGAGGGCTTGGAGCACATGCTATTGCTGCTGTTGGTCTTACTAATCAACCTAAATTTATACTTCTTGCTATGATTTTTTCACTAAATGTTGGAGTTACTGCTATTGTCGCCAGAAGAAAAGGGGAACAGGATTATTATGGAGCCAACAGTTGCCTTAGACAGTCAATTATGCTGTCCTTGACAATCTCTCTGATAATGGCCTTTCTAGGTTACTTTTTTGCTTATGAAATCTTAGAGTTTGCTGGAGCTGGAGATGATGTAATTTTAGAATCTGTAGCTTATTACAAAATTCTTATGGTCAGTATAGTTTTTACTGCTCTTAGTCTTACTATAAATGCTGCTCAAAGAGGAGTAGGAAATACAAGAATATCTATGAAAACAAATATTACAGCCAATATCTTTAATCTTATATTCAATTATCTTCTCATTAATGGAATATGGATATTTCCCAGACTAGAAGTTAGAGGAGCTGCTATTGCAACTACTATTGGTAGTATAGTCGGGTGTCTTATGTCTATCTTTTCTCTTTACCACAATACAAATTTTCTCGAAATGAAAGCCAAAGTAAATTGGAAATTTGATAAAAAAACAATGAGAGCTTTTTTAAATATTAGTGGAAGTTCTGTTGTAGAGCAAGTATTTATGCGTATAGGATTTTTCTCTTTTGCTAAAATAGTAGCTGCTCTTGGTACTATAGCCTTTGCAACTCACCAAATATGTATGAATATTATAAATCTCTCTTTTTGCTTTGGAGATGGATTAGGAGTTGCAGCTTCATCACTAGTAGGACAGAATCTTGGTGCTAAAAGACCAGATAAAGCCATAATATATGGAAAAACTGGTCAGAGAATGTCATTTATAATTTCAACAGCACTATTCCTATTTTTCTTTTTTGGAAGAAGATTTTTAATTACATTATTCAATTCAGAAGAACATATAGTTTCTCTTGGAGCTACAATTATGATAATAATTGCATTTACAACTCATGTCCAAACATCTCAAACTGTTTATCTTGGGTGTTTACGAGGGGCTGGAGATACTAAATTTGTTGCTTTGATATCATTTATAAGTGTAGCAGCTGTCAGACCTATTTTGGCTTGGATACTTTGCTTTCCTATGAATATGGGATTAATGGGAGCATGGGTAGCTCTCTTTGCAGATCAGTCAATAAGATATATTTTAAGTAAGATGCGTTTTAATAGTGGATATTGGACAAAAATTGAAATATAATTTATTTAGTAATAAAAACTGTTAAAACTTAATTTAATAAAATCAACTTGCTATTTTAAATTTATAGCCCAAATAAATTTTCGCTAAAAAAAGATGGATTTTAATAAAATTTCCATCTTTTTATTTTCTTAATTATTTATATAGTTTATTCCTCTATTTCCTATTCAAATAATATGCAGTATAATTAATTTTATTCTTTCACTTTATATTCTTTAATAAAAAACTTATCTTATTAAATAGCTCAGTAGAGTAATTTATACCTTTTTTTCTAGAAATATTCTTTATTTTTTTACAGAATTTTCAATTATTTTTAATTAATAGAAAATAAATTTATTCAAAATCTATTCCAGATTTTTTGTATATCTCTATAAAGTGTCCCAATGGACCAATTCCCTCCCCTATTGAAAAGGAATTTTTAATTGCTTGAGTTATATACTCTTTTCCCTGCCTAACACTTTCTTCAATAGAATTTCCTTTAGCTATAAAAGAAGCTATTGCAGATGAAAGAGTACAACCAGTTCCATGTGTATTTATCGCCTCAATTTTTCTTCCAAAAAATTTTACTATTTTATCATTTTCTAAAAGGAGTATATCAGTACAGTTCTCTTCTCTATGCCCTCCTTTTATCAAAACATTTTTCACTCCAAAACTTTGTATTTTTCGTGCAGCTTTTATTATATCCTCTTCATTTTTTATCTCCATATGGGCTAATACTTCTGCCTCTGGTATATTGGGAGTTACTAAAGTTCCTATTCCTATAAATCTTTTCATCTCTATTAGTGCTTCTTCCTTTAGTAATTTATATTTATTCTTCGACAGCATAACTGGGTCAATAACTATATTCTTTGCATTGTATTTCTCTAAAGAATCTGTAACAATTTTTATTATTTCTGTACTTGAAAGCATTCCTATTTTTATACTGTCTACTTCTATATCTTCAAATATAGCTTTCAATTGTTCTTTTATTATATCTCCAGATAATTCCTGTACTTTTAAAACTCCCAATGTATTTTGAGCTGTCACAGCAGTTATTACACTCATTCCATAAACACCTAAGGCACTCATAGTTTTTATATCAGCTTGTATTCCAGCTCCACCACAGCTATCTGATCCTGCTATTGTTAGTACTTTTTTCATTCCTCGCCTCCAGAAAGAAATAAAAAATGGCCAGCTCTCTACAATATTAAAGAAATTAGAATATAATTTACATTTAAATTACTTTAGCTGACCACCTTCTTTTATTCACCTATTTTTATCATATAATTTCCATTATAATGAATCTCATCTACAACTATTTCTTCATGTACAGGTCTTTTCTCATCAAAACTTCCATTTCTTCTAAAGAAATCATTAATATTTTTTACATCTTCTGGTGTTAGAAAAAATATCATAACACAGTTCATTATCTCAAAAAATCTGTATCTATCCTCTGGTACAGGCTGTTCTCTATCCCATACCTCACAAAATTTTGCAAAGTTTTCTGATGCCATTTTTCCCCCTAAAATTCTTTCTTTAATTTTAAAACTACAGGACAGTGATCAGAACCTAAAATCTCATTATGAATCTCTGCTCCTTCCATAATATCTTTTAATCTTTCTGAAACTACAAAATAGTCAATTCTCCACCCTGCATTATTTTTTCTAGCATTAAATCTGTATGACCACCAAGAGTAAGCTCCAGTTACTTCAGGATAGAAATGTCTAAAACTATCTATAAATCCATTTTCTAATAATTCTGTAAATTTTGCTCTTTCTTCATCAGAAAATCCAGCATTTTTTCTATTTGATTTCGGATTTTTTAAATCTATCTCCTTGTGAGCTACATTTAAATCTCCACATATAATAACAGGTTTTAATTTATCCAATTTCATTACATAATTTCTAAATTCATCTTCCCAACTCATTCTATAGTCAAGTCTAGCCAATTCTTCTTGAGAATTAGGAGTATATACTGTTATCATATAGAAATCTTCATATTCAAGGGTTATTACTCTTCCCTCTTTGTCATGTTCTTCTATTCCTAAACCATAAGATACCTCTATTGGCTTTTTCTTTGTAAATATAGCAGTTCCTGAATAACCTTTTTTCTCAGCATAATTCCAATATTGGTGATATCCTTCTAAATCTAATTCTATCTGTCCTTCTTGTAATTTTGTTTCTTGAACACAAAAAATATCTGCATTTTCATTTTTAAAATAGTCTAAAAAGCCTTTTTGAACAGCTGCTCTTAAACCATTTACATTCCATGAAATTAATTTCATACTTATTCTCCTTCCAATTTTTTACTTTTACTAAATTATATCATAAACTCTGTTTATTTTTCAATTTATTAATTTACCTCAATATGAGAATCCTCTATTGACAAATGAAAGAGTATATTGTAATAAATTAGTATCTTACTTTATTTATTTCGGGAGGAATCATATGGCAAATTTAAAAAATATTATTAATAATCTTAAATTAAAAGATGAAGTTGATGAAGCTGTTAAAGAATCTCTGGAAATCCTTTCAGAATTTTCCAATTTAAAATTAAATAATCTGGAAAAAGAAATTGAAAGAAATCTAATTTCTGGAGCATTTGAAAATTCAAATTTTAAAGTTCCTATTTTAAATATCATTACTAAACACTCTGGAGAAATAGCAAGAATCTTAGAAAGCGAAGATATTTTTATTGATAATATTCTTATCATATTAAAAGAAATATTTAAGGATAATAATGCTATAACAGAGGTTATAATAAAAAAAATAACAAAAGAATTAATTAAAATTTTTAAAGAAGATAGCAATGAAACTATATTTTCTCTTATTGTTCCAGAAAAATCTTATATTATTCGATATGATTTTGCATTTTACAGTAAAACTCTATACTCTAAAAAAATAAGAGAGAAAATTCAAAATAACTTCTCCTATATTATTATAAAATCTCTCATCAATACAAAAGCATTAGTATTTAATGATTTTTTCTCTTTGTACTCAACTTTGCTTAATGAATATTTTGATGGTGATATTGAAAAAATTCAAAATAATTTAGTTGAAATGAAAGAAATTTATTCCATTATCTTGTCTGAATAATTTCACTACTGTCCTTACAAAGCCCTTATTATCTCTAAAAAAAGATAACTAAATTTTACTATCTCTATAAAACGTGATATAATATAGTAAAATACACTTTTAAGAGGTTATATATGAAAAAAGATAGAACTATTCTCCACTATGATATGGACGCATATTATGCTTCAATTGAAATAAGAGATAATCCTAAATTACTCAATAAACCTTTAGTTGTTGGAGGAAGCATAGTAACTACTGCTAGTTATGAAGCTAGAAAATTCGGTATACATTCTGCCATGAAAGTTTCTGATGCTAAAAAACTTTGTCCTTCTCTATTGGTTATTCCAGTAAATAAAGAAAAATACAGTGAAATATCAAAAAAAATACAAGGACTTGTCCTTCGTTTAACTCATAAAATAGAATTCATAGCCTTAGATGAAGGGTATATAGATATATCTGACATTATAGATTTATATCCTTCCAAAGAATTTTTTGCTAAAAAATTTAGAGAAAGAATCAAATATCATACTGGTCTTACATGTTCTGTTGGAATAGGTTTTAATAAACTCAGTGCAAAAATGGCCAGTAATATAAATAAACCTCATGGACAATATATTTTTCTTTCACCTTTAGATTTTAGCAAATATATTTCAGATAAAAACATTGGAATAATTCCTGGTGTTGGCAGAAAACTTTCCTCTTTATTAGCAAAAGATTCTATATTTAAAGTAAAGGACATCTACCCATATTCCTTGTCTGCACTTTGTACTTCATATGGAAAATCTCGTGGTGAACTTTTATATTCCTTTTCCAGAGGAATAGATTATAGAGAGGTAGAATATAAAAAGCCCACTCATTCTATTGGAAATGAAAATACTTTTAAATATCCTTTGAATACTGAGTTAGAAATAAAAAGAGAGTTTGATGACCTATTTGAACATTCATATAAACGTCTTTTAAAAGATGATTTTATAAGCAAAACAATTATATTAAAAATTCGTTTTTCTTCTAATGAAACTATCACACGATCAAAAACTTTAGAAATTCCTACTGATTCATATGAAAAATTAAAAAAAGTTTCAGAAGATCTTTTAGAAAATATTGATTTGGTAGATAGTATAAGACTTTTAGGAATTTCTTTTGGAAACTTAACAAAAAAATCTGTTAGACAGCTAGCTTTTTTCTAAAAAAATAGAGTATAATAAATGTAATAAAATATTCCAATGGAGGTTTTATGAATATTAATTTTAAACTGGGTAGTACTACAGGGAAAGCAGGAATCTTGAGTATAGAGTGCCAAAAATTAAATATTCCTTATGTAGTTGTTGTTTTTAGAAATGTACTTAATTATCCTAATTCTGTCCAAATTTTTAAACTTAAATCTAACCCTAAAAATGAGGCTTCTGAAATTAAAGCTGTAGAAGAAATATGTAAAATTGCTGACAAATATGCTATAACTCTAGTTATGAAATTAGCAATTAGAAATAGAAAACATCTTATAGAAACTTTTTCTAAATTTGGTTTTAAAACTAAAAAATCATGGCTTGGAAATTGTCCAGAACTAATAAGAGAATATAGCCCTTTAGATTAGTTTTTTAATCTCAAAAATAAATCTCTTATTTATTTTAATCTTTTACCATACATAATAATTATTTTTCATTTAAAAGCATCTATAAAACCACTTTTAAATTTTACTGTGAAATAAAAGGTTGCATTTTAGGACAATTTTTGGTTATAATTAGTTAAACTTATTTGAGGTGATTAAAAATGTTTAGAAGTCTTATAGTTTTTGCTTTGACATTTTTACTTGTTATTTTTGGTTTAGAATATATAATGCCTCCTTTTGGGATGATAATGTATCTTAACCCAATAGAAATAGTCGGATCTATTGCCTATTCTATAGCCTATGTAACAGGCATGCATGTAAAGCTCTCAATATTTTTAGCCGTAGCTTCTATCTCTATTATTCCTTTATTTATGGTAATAATAGTTAATAGAATATGTAAAAAAAAGAAAAAAAGAAGATTTTAATTGCTTTTTCCGCCTTTCATAATTTTGAAAGGCTATTTTTTATATGAAAAGAGCTGTCAGATTATCATCTCACAGCTCCTTTTAATTTACTATAGTATATGTATTGATTCAACATCTAATGAGAAATCAAGTTCTGAATCTAAAGCATAAGTTTTTTTACCTTTTGGATTGCTTACTGATATTTCTACTTTAAATCCTTCAAACATCACTTCATACTCATGATAAGCTCCCATAAACATACTTTTTATTACTTTTCCCTTAAAATCATTTTTAGATATAATTATACTTTCAGGTCTTGCTACTATTTTTATTTCATCACCTATATTATGAGTTACCTTTTGTGGTACTTCATACCTAACTCCACAAATATCTATTGTACATTTATTATCAGTTTTATAAACTAACTCTCCTGTAAATATATTTGCTCTTCCGATAAAGTTAGCAACAAATTCATTTACTGGATTTTGATATATTTCAATAGGTGAACCTGCCTGTTGTATTCTTCCATCTTTCATTATTATAATTTTATCAGCAAGTCCCATAGCTTCTGCCTGATCATGTGTCACATATATTGAAGTTATTCCAACTTGCTGTTGAATTTTTCTGATTTCATCTCTCATATGTATTCTGAGCTTTGCATCAAGATTAGATAAAGGTTCATCAAATAAAAGAACTCCAGGCTCCATTACCAAAGCTCTTGCAAGAGAAACTCTCTGCTGCTGTCCTCCAGACATTTGTGAAGGTACTCTTTCAGCAAAATCCTCCATATTCATCATTTTCAATATTCTATGAACTCTTTCATCTACTTCACTTTTTGGTAACTTTTGAAGCTTCAGTCCATATGCAATATTATCATATACATTCATATGTGGGAATAAAGCATAGTTTTGAAACACCATAGCTGTATCTCTTTTATCTGGAGTGATTCTTTCTACATTTTCATCACCAATATAGATATGTCCTTCAGTAGGGACTTCAAATCCTGCCAGCATTCTTAGTATAGTTGTCTTTCCACACCCACTTGGCCCTAAAAGACATATAAACTCTCCTGCTTTTATGTCAAGATTAAGGTCTGCTACTGCATGAACTTTTCTGTTATCTCCTGTTAAGAATATCTTATTTATATTTTCAAATTTTACTCTTTTAGCTCCCATAACTCTCTCCTTACTATTCTGAAATACTATCTATTCCCATTTTTTTCAATATATATGTCATTATTCCTATTACGAAAAATACTATGATGATAAGTATAGTACAATAAGCTGATGCTACTCCTATCTTACCAACATCTATCTGATTCATGATAGCAACTGTTAATAGATTATACTTAGCAGAAACTAAGAAGATAATCGTGCTTACCAAAGTCATACTTCTAACAAAGGCATAGACCAATCCACTAAAAAAAGCAGGTTTTATCATTGGAAGAGTCACTGATGTAAATACCTTTTTACTATTTGCTCCCAATACAGTAGCAGCTTCTTCAATTGATGGATCTATCTGCTGAAGAGCAGCTATTCCCGATCTTATTCCTATAGGCATATTTCTCATTATAAATGCTATTATAAGTATAGTTGCTGTTCCAGTAAGAACAAAAGGTTTTGTATTATATGTTATAATATATCCTAATCCAACTATCGTTCCAGGTATAGCAATAGCCATCATAGTAATAAATTCAATAAATCCTTTTCCTAAAAATTTTCTTCTTACTATAAGAAAAGCTATTATCATGGCTAATATACCTGTAATAGGAGTAGATATTATAGATAGGAATGTTGTATCCCATATTGGTTTCATTCCCAAAGCAAATACATATTTGTAATGTTCTAGAGAAAAATCATATTTTACTCCCCAAAGTTTTACAAAAGAACCTATTGGTATCATTATATACATAAGAAATACACAGAAAGTGAGGAATGCCATAATAATAAAAATTGGCATTGTTATATTTTTTTCACTAATTTTTTCTCTTTCTCTTGAAACTTTTCCTGTAACTGTAACATAAGACTTTTTACTAATATAATATTTCTGTGTTACAAAAATAGATATAGACATAAGTATTAAAACAACTGCAAGAGCTGTTGCACTTCCCATATCATAGTTTCCTATTCCCTGAAGATATATCTGAACTGCTACTGTTGTAAAATTTCCTCCAATTACCATTGGATTTCCAAAATCAGCTATTGCTTGTATAAATATTACAAGAATAGCATTTGCCAATCCTGGTATCATTAAAGGAAATGTTATTGTTCTAAATACATCCCATCTGGAAGCTCCTAAATCTCTTGAAGCTTCTTCTACAGAGGGATCTATTTTCTGTAATAGTCCTACCAGCATCAAATATGCAACTGGGAAAAAAGTTAATACTTGTACCAAAACCAATCCATGAAATCCATATATTTCAGCATTTCTTATTCCTAATAAATTCCTAGTAATAAAACCTCTTCTCCCTAACAAAAGTATAGCTGATAATGCTATAACAAATGGTGGAGATACTATTGGAAGTATAGCAATAGAATTAAAAAACTTTCTAAAAGGTATTTTTACATAAGTCATTCCATATGCAAAAAAGAATCCAATAGCTGTAGATATTACAGAAGTCACTACCCCTAATTTTAAGGTATTCAATATTATAATGAAATTTTCCTGCATTTCTTTTATATTCTTATAATGGATTAATGAAAATTCACCCTTATATGTAAAACTCTCTTTCAAAATATTATACATGGGAAAGAGAATGAACATAATAAGAATAACTAAAATAAATACTATTGTTGAAAATAATATAGGATCATTGAATACTTTCTTCATATTTTTTAATTCAGTATTAATTTTAAGCTGTAAATTCGACATATGATTCCACCTTTATTATTTTGTAGGCGCTGTTGTTTTTGTTGCAGTACTGAATTTATCTAGTAAATCTTTTCTATTTTTTCCAGCCCATTCAAAATTATAGTCTATTAGTTTTGTACCAGCAATTTCTTTTACATCTTCTGGTGCATTTGCAGTTTGATTAGTCAAGAATTGGAAAGATCCTACAGTTTGACCCAATTCTTGTGCTTTCTTAGAAAGTGCCCAGTCTACAAACTTTTTAGCTGATACTTGATCTGGACCATTTTTAAGAATTGCAACTCCACCTATTTCAAATCCTGTTCCTTCTTCTGGAGCAGAAATTATAATATCTTCATAACCTTCTTTTCTATATTTTATAGCATCATGAAGGAATGTTATTCCAACAGCTGTTTCTCCTAAACCTACCATTCTTCCAGGTGCAGTTCCTGATTTAGTATATTGTCTTACTTGCTCATTTAGTTTTTGCATATAAGCCATTCCATCTTTTTCACCTTTTAATTGAACAATAGTTGCAAGCATTGTGAAGGCAGTTCCAGATGAACCTGGATGAGCAGTAACTATTTCTCCCTTATATTCAGGTTTTAAAAGGTCAGCCCAAGATTTAGGCATCTCAGCTCCTATTTCTTTCAACACTTCTTTGTTACCTACAAACCCAAGATATCCCACATATATTCCTGTCCAGATTCCATTTGGATCTTTAAATTTATCAGGAATATCTTTAGCTACAGGTGAGATGTATGGCTCAATAAGATTTTCTTCATTTGCTGCTACAAAAGCATCTATTGGACCTCCAAACCATACAGAAGCTGTCATATTGTCTTTTTCTGCTCTTATTCTAGCCAATGTTTCCCCACTGCTCATTCTTACAAATTCAGTTTTAATTCCTGTTTCCTTTTCAAATTCTTTTACTGCTGCTATTGCATGGTCTTCCATCAACCCAGCATAAATAAGAAGATGTCCTGTTTCTTTTTCTCCTGCTGCAAAAGTCGTTGTTAAAGAGAGTAAAAAAGTAATTACTATCGCTGATAATTTCTTCATAAATTAAACCTCCTCAATGATTTTAGACTGTTTCCAGTATATTTTTACTTAATTTTTTCTGTTAAAAACACAACAGAAATAAATTAAAATTTATTTTGAATTTATTTTTTATAATTTTCAATTTATCTACACATTTTCCTTTTAAATAATTTCTTTCTATCTCTCCTTCGCCCTATCTACTAGCAATTTAAATATCCCTAAAAATTCGTTATACCTATTAACAAGATTCTCAGGGTGCCATTGTATACCCAATACAAATCTTTCATTCATATCTACAGTTTCAAATGCTTCTACAATTCCTTCACAAGAAAAAGCTGTTGCTTTAAGCCCTTTACCTAATTTTTTTACTGCCTGATGATGAAAAGAATTTACATATATTTTTTCATCTCCAAAGATATCATGAAGAACACTTTCCTTCTTTATATTTACACTATGAAATAATTCATCTCTATTAATGTGTGATGGATGATGCCCCATAGCTGACTGTACCTGAGTATCTATATCTTGATAAAGAGTTCCATCAAAAGCTACATTTATTAATTGATGTCCTCTGCATATTCCTAGAACTGGTATTTTTCTTTTAACAGCTTCTTCTAATAGTTCAAATTCCATTATATCTCTTTTGGTATCAATTCCAGGAATCTGAAGTCCAGGATCTTCCCCATAAAATCTAGGTGCTACATCTGCTCCTCCACTAAATATTATCCCATCTAAACGATAGTCTTCTAAATATTCCTTTGCTATCCCCTCTGGAACTATCGGAATAAAAACTGGAAGTCCACCAGCTGCAAGTATAGCTTCTGCATATCCATAATTTATAGAATTGTATTCTCCCTTTTCTCTCATCTCTCTAAAAGTAGTTATTCCTATTATTGGTTTCAATTATTTTTCCTCCTCAACATCTCTTTGTTCTATTACATTCTACTATATAATATACTCTCTAGCGAAAGTTTTTACAATACAGAATTGAAAAATAATCTCAATATATATTTTCACATATAGCTCAATTTTGAAATATTTCATATTATTTTAATAAAAACAAACAAATTTTTCTAAACTTTTTAAATTTTTATTAATATAGTTAGGCAATTACAATATAAGAATTTTGTTATATAAAAAATAAATTACTTGTATATTCCTACAACATTATAATTTTTATTTTCCAAGTTAAAAATTGTATTTTTTACAATAGCATTCTTTAAGATTATTTATTTCAACATCAGTAATTTATAGTATGTTTGTTGGAATTTTTTTACTTAATATGTTATAATTTGTACATTAGCAAGCAATAAAATATTAAGAAAGTTTAAATTTATGACCCTTGAATAGTAACTTGGAAGTTTTTAAATTTGTGCAACCTCCTGTTATTTGATACATTTATTATACTTGAATAGTAACTTGGAAGTTTTTAAATTAACATTTTATGATAATGTAGAAGGAATAGGAAACACTTGAATAGTAACTTGGAAGTTTTTAAATATAAAAAATATTTGGTTTTGTCTGAAAACTTTAAAACTTGAATAGTAACTTGGAAGTTTTTAAATTAAAAAATACAGATAATAAAATATTTGTAAACTTAGCTTGAATAGTAACTTGGAAGTTTTTAAATATAAAAAATATTTGGTTTTGTCTGAAAACTTTAAAAACTTGAATAGTAACTTGGAAGTTTTTAAATTTTGTTTGAATACATTTTCTAAAAACTACTTTTAATCTTGAATAGTAACTTGGAAGTTTTTAAATTATGATAATTTTAGATTTGCATTATTATCATATATTCTTGAATAGTAACTTGGAAGTTTTTAAATACCCAGTCAATCATTTTTTCTATTGTGTCTAAGTCACTTGAATAGTAACTTGGAAGTTTTTAAATAAAGGAAACCCCTCCAAACAAAGTTTATCCCTAATACTTGAATAGTAACTTGGAAGTTTTTAAATTCTTTACTATTCCCTTTATAATGTTATAAGCATAAGCTTGAATAGTAACTTGGAAGTTTTTAAATGCTCTTCCCAGCTATCGAAACCAGTTAGAAAACCGTCTTGAATAGTAACTTGGAAGTTTTTAAATACTTAAAATAGGAACTGTTACTGAGGGAAATATTCCTCTTGAATAGTAACTTGGAAGTTTTTAAATTATTGTGTTTGTCCAAATCCTTGTTCAAATAGCTCCTTGAATAGTAACTTGGAAGTTTTTAAATAAAAGTGTTATATATATTATTAAAAATATGGAGGGACTTGAATAGTAACTTGGAAGTTTTTAAATTATGGTATAATATATACATGAGGCGGGGAGATTCACCTTGAATAGTAACTTGGAAGTTTTTAAATTATAAATTGTTAAGAAAATTTATTCTCTTTTCTATCCTTGAATAGTAACTTGGAAGTTTTTAAATAGTATGATCAAGTATTTTTGTTCTACAACAGTAGTCTTGAATAGTAACTTGGAAGTTTTTAAATACCTCTAGTTGATTCGATATATCAATTGCTCCAAATTGAATATCAACTGATAAGTTTTCTCCCTTTTTCAAATAAAAAAGAGAAGAACTGGATATTAGCTCATGACATTTTACTATATCTTCAACTTCTCTAAAATTTCAAATTCTTATTTTATTACATTCTTAATGTTAATTATTTATTATTAATTACTTATTGAATAAAATATCAAGCTCCATTAATAAGTCATTATATCTTTTTAATTCATGATTTTTTACTGGAATTAATGGATTATAAATACAATGCTGAAACACATCTACATCTTTTAGTAATTCATCATATTCTGAATCTATCCTTTCCTTATTACTATGATTGTGAATGGCTGTACAGATTATATCAATTTCTGTAGAAGTTGCCACCTGTAATTTTCTAATATTTCACGAGCCATAATTGCTCCTTTTTGTCCATGATCTTTTGAATATTCAAATTTATAAGTATATATATCATGTAACATTCCAGCCATAATTGCAATCTCTTGATTAAGATTCCGTTTTTTAGCAAGTATTACACTTAATTGAGCTACACCATAAAGATGTATATATCTATTTCACCTTTCCATAATATTTTTATTATTCAATAATACTTCATCAATATATCCCCTAAGCTTTTCAATTCTATCCATAAACAACTCCTTCTTTACTTTTAAGCTCATTATAACATATGAAAGTATTTTGATATTGTTAAGTCAGTTTCAGTTCCTAATGTATAAATCTTAAATTTTTTATTATAAAAGAATATTTATTAGGAGAAATTATATTCTGTTTTTTAAATTTCTTGTATTTAATCTTTCAAAAAGTTATAATATCTTTACAGCAATACATCATCAAAGGAGGTATTTTATGACTTTATTAAAAAAATTTAAAGATAAAAAAGTTCATATAATCTTAAATACAGCTGATAAAATTAGTTTTGATGGAAAAATAATTGATGAATTTGAAAATTTTATTGAAATCACTACTGATTATTCTCAATACGCTAATCACCAACAGCATATTTTAAATAAAAACTTTATTCTTCAAATTTATGAATATAAAGAAGAGTATTAATTTTAAGGCGATTTATTCGCCTTTTTTATATATTTCTAATATATTTTTTCTTACTATAATTGTTTTTACCATTACTAATTATGAATAATTATCCATCTTTTTATTATAATATTTTTTATTAATATTCTCTTTCTTCAATTATAAAAGTATGATATTAAATATTTAATCTCATATATTCTCATGTTAAAAGAAAAAAATTGTTGAAATGTTAGAGGAAGTATGATATTATTTTTATGCAGATTTTATAATAGAGATAGAGAGTACAATTAAAATGTTTTAATTGTATAATATTATAAAATGAAATTGAAGTAAGTAAAATTATTAAAAAATAAATTGCTCATATATCCCTGTAATATGGTCAGGAGTCTCTACGGGTTGCCAATTAACAAGCCGCTATGGGTGAATTTAATAGTCCTTTTTTATATTTTAGGATTATTTTCTTTCACATTGTAGTCTTTGAGAAAGGAAATAGTCTTTTTTATTTTCCTCTTCCTTTCTTCCCTTTCAGAGATATGTGAAGTAAAATCTTGGAGGTAAACGAAAAAATGAGAAACACATCACCATATGATCTTGATGGTATCCCAGTTCTAAGAGAGGCAATTCCTCTTGGTCTTCAACACATTCTTGCCATGTTTGTAAGTAATATTACTCCTCTAATTATTGTAGCTGGAGCTATGAAAATGCCAAGTGAAACAAAAACTTTTCTTATTCAATGTACTATGCTTGTAGCTGGAGTTAATACTTTAATTCAAGCATACCGTATTGGCCCAATTGGAGCTAGGCTTCCAATTGTTGTTGGTACAAGTTTTGCTTTTGTTCCTGTTGCCCTTTCTATTGGAAGCAAATATGGATATGAAGGTATTCTTGGAGCTGCTTTAGTTGGTGCTATATTTGAAATATTTATAGGTGCCATCATAAAGAAAATAAGAAGATATTTTCCTCCTGTTGTAACAGGTGTAATAGTTTTATCTATTGGATTATCTCTTTTACCAGTTGGAGTAAGCAACTTTGCTGGTGGAGTTGGAAGTGCTGATTTTGGTTCTTTTCCAAATCTTTTTATAGGTATGGTAGTTCTTATAACAGTTATATTTTTTAAACAATTTACTAAAGGAATCACAAGTACTGGTTCCATATTCGTAGGAACAGTTGTTGGATTTATTGTTGCTTTCTTTATGGGAAAAGTTGATCTTACTCCTGTAAGAAATGCTGCTATTATAAGTTTTCCTACCCCTTTTACCTATGGAATAACTTTCCATGCAGATGCATGCTTAGCAATGATAATGATGTTTATAGTTTCTGCTGTTGAAACAGTAGGAGATATGTCTGGAGTTACAATGGGAGGAGCTAATAGAGAAGTTACTGATAAAGAACTTTCTGGTGGTATTTTAGCTGATGGATTTGGAAGTGCACTTGCTTCTGTATTTTCTGTTCTGCCAACTACATCTTTCAGCCAAAATACTGGTATAGTTGCAATGACTGGTATCATGAGCAGATTTGTTGTTGGTACTGGAGCAGCTTTCTTAGTTGCAGGAGCTTTCTTTCCTAAAATAGGTGCTATTCTGTCAATAGTTCCTGCTAGTGTTCTTGGTGGAAGTTTAGTAATGATTTTTGCCATGATCTCTATAAGTGGTATCAATCTTATTACAAAAGAACCCCTTGTAGGTAGAAATGCTGTTATTTTATCTGTTTCTTTAGGATTAGGTTATGGACTTGGAAGTGTTCCTGCTGCTCTTAAATATTTCCCTGAAAGTATTCAGCTTATATTTGGTGGTTCTGGAATAGTTGTTTCTGGTTCTATTGCTGTGATTCTTAATATTGTTCTACCTTTAGATGAAAAAATTAAAAAAACATTAAAGACTGAAAAAGTTTCTCAATAAAATAAATTACCACACAGCAGAGCAGTTATATAAGCTGTCTTCTTTTGAGGATTTCTTATTGATACTCTGCTGTCTTTTCGTGGTATAATAAAAAAATTATAATAATACAGGAGGTTAATTTTGTTTAGTTTTTCCAAATATTTCCCTGCTCAATCTTTGCAGGAAGCCTATGATGAACTTTTAAAAAACAAAAAAAATATTATACTTGGAGGAACTTCTTATCTTAGAATGGAAAATACTTCATATAATACTGCTATAGATCTTTCTTCTCTTTCTCTTAACTATATAAAAGAAGAGGAGAAGTATATACACATTGGAGCTATGGTTTCATTTAGAGAAATTGAAACTAATCCTATCATTCTAAATTTATTTGATGGAGTGCTTTCAAAATCTGTAAATAACATAATTGGAGTTCAATTTAGAAATAATGTTACAGTTGGAGCTACTGTTTTTTCTAAATATGGTTTTTCTGATCTTATCCCTGCACTTTTAGCACTTGATACTACTGTTATACTTTTTAATGGTGGAGAAATCTCCCTAGAAGAATATTTATCTATCGAAGGTAAAACAAGAGATATTCTTGTTGAAATAAAAATAAGAAAAACCAATGGAAAAGGAGCTTTTAAAAGTATAAGAAAAAGTAAAACTGATTATGCTATAACAAATACAGCTGTTACAAATGAAAATGGAACTTTTAAAATTGCCATTGGTGTAAGACCTGGAAAAGCTAAGTTAGCTCATAAAGCAATGGAGATATTAAATAATTCTGACAATATTACTGATGAAGTTATAGATAGAGCATGTAGCTTTATAGATGAAGAAATTACTTTTGGTTCCAATATGAGAGGAAGCAGTGAATATAGAGCTGCAATATCTAAAGTTATAACTAAAAGAGCTTTAAAGGAGGTATTATAATGCTTTTGACATTAACTGTAAATGGTTTAAAAAGAGAATTATTAATATCAGAAGACGAGTACCTTCTGGATACATTAAGAAAAGCTGGATATTTAAGTGTAAAAAGAGGTTGTGATACAGGGTCTTGTGGACTTTGTACTGTTCTTGTTGATGATAAACCCATTCTTTCCTGCAGTACATTATCTGCCAGAATGAATAATAAAAGAATCACCACTATTGAAGGTTGTCAAGAAGAAGCTATGAAATTTGCTAATTTCATGGCTGATGAGGGAGCAGAGCAATGTGGTTACTGCGCTCCTGGATTTACTTTAACAGTTCTTGCTATGATGAAAGAATATAAAAATCCAACTGATGAAGAAATCTTACATTATTTAAATGGAAATTTATGCAGATGCAGTGGATATGTTTCACAACTCAGAGCAATAAAAAACTTTATGGAGGCTGAAAAATCTAATGAAAATAGTAAATAAATCTATAAAAAAAATAGATAGTATTGGAATAATAACAGGAAGACCTCTATATACAGATGATTTAGTTATAAATAATAATTCTCTTATTGTGAAGCTTTTAAGATCACCTCATCCCTTTGCAAAAATATTGGATATTGATACAAGTATTGCTAAAAAAGTGCCTGGTGTAGAAGCTATCTATACACATCATGATGTTCCAAAAACTATGTTTACTCTTGCTGGTCAATCTTATCCTGAACCATCTCCATACGACAGAAAAATATTATCTGAGTATGTTAGATATGTAGGAGATCCTGTGGCAATTGTTGCTGCTGTTGATGAAAAGACTGCTGAAAAAGCAATGAAGCTTATAAAAGTAAAATATGAAATTCTTGAAGCTGTCATTGATTATGAAAAAGCTTTAGATTCAGATATTTTAGTTCACCCTGAAGATATACATATAAACTTTCCAATAGGATTTGATAATAAAAGAAATCTAGCTTCTTCATATCTTGAAACTAAAGGAGATGTGGACAGAGGATTTGAAGAAAGTGATGTCATTATAGAAAAAACTTATTATACTCAGCCTCAAATACATGCAATGATGGAAACTTACAGAACTGCATGTTATTTAGATGCACATGGAAGACTGGTTGTAGTTTCATCTACTCAAATTCCTTTTCATGTAAGAAGGCATTTGGCTAGAGCTCTTGAAATACCAAGCAGCAGAATAAGAGTTATAAAGCCTAAAATAGGTGGTGGCTTTGGAGGAAAGCAGACTTCTGTTTGCGAAATATATCCAGCCTTCGTTACTATGAAAACTGGAAAACCTTCTAAAATAATTTATTCTAGAAAAGAAACTCAAGCATATTCAAATACAAGACATGCTATGAGATTAAAAGTTAAAATTGGTTCTGATAATGAAGGAAATATAAAAGCTATTGATATAAATGTTTTATCAAATACAGGTGCTTATGGAGAACATGCTCCAACTGTTACTTCACTTGTGGTTTATAAAACTTTTCCTCTATATGCCAAAGTTCCTATGAGATGTAAAGCTGACATAGTTTATTCTAATACTATGGTTGGAGCTGCATTTAGAGGATATGGAGCTACTCAGGGAACTTTTGCTGTAGAATCAGCTGTCAATGAGCTTGCTCATAAATTAGGAATTGATCCAACAGAAATAAGAATGAAAAATCTTGTAAATCAATCTGAAAAAGTTAGTGGAGATATTAAAAAATGTATCTCTATTGGAAAAGAAGCTTTTGATTGGAAAAACAGAACTGTAAAAGATATGGGAAATGGTAAAGTAAGAGCTAGTGGAATGGCTGTTACAATGCAGGGATCTGGTATTGCTAATGTAGATACTGCTTCTGCAACTTTAAAGCTTCATGATAGTGGAGATTATACACTTTATTTAGGAGTTACTGACATGGGACAGGGGTGTGACACTGTTTTGGCTCAAATGGCTTCTGAAATACTTGAAGTACCTGTAGAAAAAATTATAGTAAATACTGCTGATACTGACACTTCTCCATATGATCCAGGTGCTTATGCTTCCAGTGGTACTTATGTCACTGGAAATGCTGTGATTTTAGCTGCTGAAAAAATGAAAAAAGAAATTATTGATATGGCTTCTAAATTAATGAAAATTCCTGCTGAAGAAGTGGAATATTTAGGAGAAAGTGTACAAGATAAAAATGGCAATACACTTTCTTTGAGAGATATTGGTGAAAGAGCTGTATCCTTTGAAGGAAAAAATCAAATTATTACGACAGCAACTTGGGGTGGAGAAACTTCTCCTCCACCATTTATTGCAAGTTTTGCAGAAGTAGAAGTTGATACCCTTACTGGACATACTGAAGTTATAGATTTCCTTTCAGTAGTAGACTGTGGTGTTCCTATCAATCCAGCATTAGCTCAAGTACAAGTAGAAGGGGGAATTGCTCAAGGTATTGGTCTAGCTCTTTATGAAGATATTCAATTTGATAAAAATGGTAAAGTCAAACATGATACTCTTATGCAGTATAAAATCCCTTCTAGAAAAGATTTAGGAAATATAAAGGTTTTATTCAGTTATTCAAATGAACCTACTGGTCCATTTGGAGCCAAATCTATTGGTGAAGTAGTTATTAATACAGCTTCTCCAGCTATTGCAGATGCTATATATAATGCAACAAAGGCTAGAGTGAGAAGCCTTCCTATTACAAGTGAAAAATTATTTTGGGAAATTCATGCAAAATAATTAAAAAAATATCATTTTTGATATATTTAAATACTTTGAATTTAGATAATTTTCTAAATTTCTTTTATAAATATATTTTATTTTTGCATAATTTTAGCTATAAATGTTGTAGTCACATATTTTATGAACTCCTTTGATTAGTTAATTGGTTGGCAAACTTGATTAATTCTATCAAAGGAGTTTTTATTTTTAAAGAAAGTGTTTTGAATGTAGCTTATTTCTTTTGTTCAATATTTATCATTCCTTAAAATATAATTAATATTTTTATAACATATATTTCTATAACTTTTCTTACTTAGTTTTTTAAGCTCTTCTTTCTGTACTCCTTTTAATTTTCTTTTATTGTATTTTTTATTATTTTTCAAATATAAAAAAGAAGCTACCTCTACAATAGCCTCTCTTTTCCTAAACTATATTTTCCCTCGAAAGTAAGAATGTATTCTTTGGAGTGAGAGTACATTCATATAAGTCATTCCATTCCATTTATTTTAAATTGCAGTATTTTTATATACTCTTTTCATAAAACAAACATCAAAGCAACAACTTTAATAAATAATACTATATTTAGCAAGGGTTTTCAAGCTTTTTCTTTTACACATTTTTTTCTATGAACCATTTATTTCTTTAAACTAAAAAACTTTCTTTTAAAAATTTTTTGTTTGCCTATTTATTTCCATTTAAAAGACAATGGAAGTTCCAATCCATTCTCTTCCAATAAGTTTTTGTCTGACAATATATTTTCAGTATTTCCCTCTTTTATTATCTTCCCTTTTGATATTAATATTGTCTTATCACATGTATCCAGTATCATATCTAAATCATGGGAAGCAATCACTTTTATCCCTTTTATAGAATTCAGAATATTTATTAAATTCCTTCTATTTTTAGGATCAAGAGCTGCCGAAGGTTCATCAAGCAATATTATTTCAGGTTCTATAGAAAGAACTGCAGCAAGGGAAACAAGTTTTTTTTGCCCTCCAGAGAGCTGATAAATCATTCTGTTTTTCAAATCCTCTATCTTTACTGTTTTCATAGCTTTTTCAACGCATCTCTCTGTTTCTTCTTCTGAATACCCATAATTCTGTGGAGCAAATGCTATATCGTCATACACATTGGACATAAATAACTGACTGTCAGAATCTTGAAATACATATCCGATTTTTTTTCGTATATCTGATAAGGTAGATTTTTTTACTTCTACTTTATCTATTTCAATTTTTCCTGAATAGTCGGAAAGCAGTCCTACTATCAATTTTAAAAGAGTGGATTTCCCAGCTCCATTTTCTCCTATAATTCCTATTGTTTCCCCTTCAGATATTTTCAAATTAATATCTGTAAGAACTTCTTTAAATCCTCTATAGGAAAAATTGAGATGTTCTATTTTTATTCTCTGCATTTATCCTCCACATTCTGCTAATAATCTGATTGATAAAGCCTGAAAAAAATTATTGCTCCAACCCAGAATATACAGTATATATAGCTCTTCAACAGGGATTCCCCAGAAGATTTCATTTTAAATTCTCCGTCAAATCCCCTTAACAGCATACTTTCATAAACTGTCTGTGCCCTGTCTATGCTCCGTAAGAGAAGCATACCAACCATAGAACCCCATACTTTTATATGTATTCCTTTTTGATTCGGGGCACGAAGTTCATATGCTGTTGTCATTCTTTCAACTTCTTTTAAAAATAATATGATATATCTGTAAATCAAAAGCACCACTGTAACAAATATTTTTGGAATATGAATAATCCTTAAAGCATAACATATATTTTCTATTGAGGTAGTAGCTATGAGAAAATAGGATGCCAGAACTGACAGAACTCCTTTTGCTATCAATGTCGCCATGGATATTACTCCGCCAGTAATTTTTACTGTGCCTATATCAAGAAGAACCTTTTTATCTAAAAAAGGATTAGCTATCCCTATTATACATAAAATTATAATTATTCCTCTCAACTGCTTTATACTCTGCCTCAATGATATTCTTCCTAAAATAAAAACAACTGCTATATATATACTCATTCCTGCCAGACCAGTTAAATTATATTTATTAAAAGATATCAAAACAGAGATATATACAAAAGTGACAACTAATTTAGCCAGTGGATGGATATTATTAATCCACTTATTTTCCAGTGACATTCTATCCAAATAGTGTATAGTATGTATTGCTTCGTTTATTTTACTCATTTTTAGATTTTCCTCTGAAGAAATTGAAAAGATAACAGCTTAGAATACATAGGACTACCACTGCAATTCCACCAATTATCCCTGAAAACGATGTTCCAAGCACCGATTCAGAACCCTTGAATGAATAATCTGGAAGTAATGCTGTTGCTCCCTGTATTTTTTCAGTAATATCATATGCTGTACCTGAAGCCTGAAGTTCTGGTGAACCTGCTATTTTTTCAATAGACCATTCCAGTCCGTCAGGATGAGATGAAGCCATCAATGACAGCAGTCCCCCTATGACAGAAGCTGCTGCTGCTAAAATAATCACTGTATTTTTATATGATACTTTTCCTTCTTTTTCACGGCTTTCCCATAGAAGTTCCGGTCTTGCCTCAAATATGAAACATAGTACTGAGGCTGTAATCAATCCTTCTACCAGTCCAATAGCCAGATGAATCGGCTGCATAGCCGAAACAAAAACTGCAAAGGGAAGTTCTGTGATATTTGAAGCCAGTGTCTCCAAAGTTACAGAGAAAGCTCCAAGCTGTAAAGTCACAACAGAACCAATTATGGAAGCCAGAATAATCTTCTTCTTAGTTATCCCTTTTGCCATAGTATATCTCCATATAATCATTGCACCAATAAAACACCCATAAAATGCCATATTCCAGACATTAGCACCAAAGGCCAGTATTCCTCCGTCAGCAAATAAAAAGCATTGTATAAACAGCACTCCTATCATTGTCAGAAAACCTGCATAAGGTCCCAGTACTGCCGACAAAAGCATTCCTCCACAGAGATGTCCTGAAGAACCTGTTCCCGGAATAGTAAAATTTATCATTTGGGCTGCAAATACAAATGCCCCCATTATTCCCATCAATGGTATTTTTTTAGGGTCATTTTCTAAACTCAGCTTTTTCATCGAATATTTTGCTGCTGCTGCCGAACAGATATACATAGCTCCAGCCACTGTCGGTGTAATCAATGCATCTGCCATATGCATAATTATTCCTCCCTTTTATTTTCCAAAAAATAATCCATACTTCCAGAACGAAATCCCTCTAAATCTATTGTGATATATCTATACCCCAGTTTTTTTAAATAAGATATTATTTTTTCTCTGTATTTTACTATTTTTTCTATATCTTCTTTGTCTGTTTCTATTCTTGCAATATCTCCATGTATTCTCAATCTCACATTATATAATCCTAAATTTTTAAGAAAATTTTCTCCCTTTTCCACTTTCTGCATTTCCTCATATGTCAATCTGCTTCCATATGGAAATCTTGTGGCAAGACAGGGTGTTGAAGGTTTTTTTGAAACAGACAGTCCATATTCTTCTGCCAGTTTCCTTACATCACTTTTAGTAAAACCGCTTTCTGCCAATGGACTTTTTATTCCTAATTCTCTTAATGCCTTCAATCCAGGTCTGAACAGGTGAAGATCGTCCTCGTTTGTCCCGTCCAAAACAGTTTTTATCCCCAGACTTTCAGCTTTATCCAGTATCTTTTGAAAAAGATATTTCTTACATAAATAACATCTTTCCACTGGATTATTTTCTATTCCAGCTTCTCTCAATTCATCAACTTTTATTATTAAATGCTCTGCCCCTATTTCTTCAGCAGTTTTTTTTGAACTTTCTATTTCATTCATTGTATGAAGTGTTGTGTGCATTGTAACTGCATATACTTTTTTCCCGTTTTTTACAGCACTCAAACAAGCTGCTTTGAGAAGAAGACTGCTGTCTACCCCTCCTGAAAATGCCACTGCCACATTTTCCATTGTATATTTCTCCATCAGGTTTTGCAGAAATATATACTTTTCTTTATATGTACTTGTTTCTTTTGTATTTATCTCTTTTATACCTGTTTCTTTTGCATTTATTTCTTTTCTACCGGCTTCTTTTGTAATCATCTTTGTTCCTTTGCTTCATTGTATTCTCTCTGAATGAGCTGATACACTTCCTGAAAATTTAATTTATGCTGTAAACACAGCTTTTTAACACTTTCATACTCTGGATATACTTTTTCTTTTTCCTTTAAAAGGCAAATCTTCACTTCTGCCTCTCCAAGAGATGTCATTATCTTTTCAATTCTTCTTTTCAGAACTGATCTTTCTACTGGAATACGTCTTATACCTATTGTAGTAGTTTCCTCAAAAATTATATTTTCCAAAATTTCTATATCTTTTTCCAGACATACAACGTTCAGCTGGTAGGCAGGACGATTCTTTTTCATGTAAACTGGTATATAGTGAACATCCCTTGCTCCGGCTTTAAACAATAATTCCATTACATATCCAAGCATTTCTCCAGTACAGTCATCTATGTTGCTTTCTAATTTGTAGATTTGATTATCCTCAAAAGTTTTATCTTTTATCAGCATAGCTCTTAACAGACTTGGTCTGTCATAATTTCTTTTCCCTGCACCTATTCCTATTTTTTCAATAGAGAATTTTTTAGGAAGTTTGTCCATACTCCTTACAGCTGCTATTATTGCTGCTCCTGTAGGTGTTACAAGCTCCCCCTCTGTATCTGTAATACGTAAAGATAATTTATGCTTTTCAGCTATATTGACTACTGCTGGTACAGGAACTGGTATTATTCCATGCTGACACCTTACAAATCCATGCCCTTCACACAATTCAGTTGCTATTACATCTGTAATATTCAAATTATCCAGACATACAGCCGCTGCCACTATATCAACAATAGAATCCACTGCTCCCACTTCATGAAAATGCACCTTGTCAAGTTCTGTTCCGTGAGCCTTTGCTTCTGCTTCTGCCAGTATAGTAAAAATTCTCTCTGCTATTTCTTTAGCTCTTGGGGTAATATCCGCATGACTGATAATATGTAATATTCCGCTTAAATTTCTATGTTCATGGTGATGAGAATGTTCATGCAGATGTACATGCCCATGGTCGTGAGATTTTTCATGAAGATGTATATGGCTGTGCTGATGAGCTTCATCTTCTCCATGTGTATGTTCTTCCTCTCCATGTTTATGGCTTCCATGAAGATACTCCATATCGTGATCATGATTTTCATGCTCCTTATCCAGAATAACACTAAAGTCACATACATCCAGTCCTGATTTTTTTACCCTGCTGATTTTAATTTCAAATCCTTCCACTGGAAGAGTTTTTAATGCTTCTTCCAATACTTCCCTATCAGCACCCAAATCCAGCAATGCAGCTACTGTCATATCTCCACTGATTCCACTATAACATTCTAAATATAATGTATTTTTCATCTTTTCTCTCCTAATCTGTTGATTTGTGTTGCTATATATCCAGCACCAAAACCGTTGTCAATATTAACCACTGCTATTCCATTAGAACATGAATTTATCATTGTCAGCAGAGCAGAAAGTCCTTTCATATTAGCTCCATAACCTACTGATGTAGGAACTGCTATTACAGGTTTATCTACCAGTCCTCCCAAAACCCCTGCCAATGCACCTTCCATTCCTGCCACTGCTATAACACAGTTTGCACTTTGAATAATATCCAGTTTTGACAACAGCCTATGTATTCCACTTACTCCCACATCATAAACTCTTTCAACATTTGAGCCAAAAAATTCAGCTGTTTTGGCTGCCTCTTCTGCTACAGAAATATCTGCTGTTCCAGCAGAACAGACAACTATTTTTCCTGTTTTCTTCTTATCTTTTTTTTCTATTTTTATTATATGCGACACTTCATCATATTCAGTTTCTAGGTATACTTCTTTTATAATATCATATTGATGTTTTGAAGCCCTTGTTCCAAGGACTTCACCATCTTCTTCATACAATCTGCCGAATATTTTTAAAAGATGTTCATCAGTTTTTCCACTGCAGAAAATTACTTCTGAAAATCCTGATCTGATTTTTCTATGAGTATCCAGCTTGGCAAATCCCATTTCTTCAAAAGGCTGTCTGCGCAGCAAGAGTTCTGCTTCTTCTATAGAGATTTTATCTTCCTTTAACTTTGATAATATTTCATGTGTTTCCATTTTATCTCCTTCATTCTTTTAAATAATTTTTTTTAAAGCAGCCTCATAGTAGTTAGAATTTTATTCAAATGTTTCTGCTACAACTTTTAAAAATTTTACAATTTCAATATGTTGAGGGCAGGCTTTTTCACATTTTTTACATCCTATACAGTCAGATGCTTTTCCATGAACCTGAGTAAGATTTGTATAATATGCTTTCTGTATAGAAAATCCAGTTCTTACTGCTGATTGTTTTTCATTATTATATAAAGAAAAATAATTTGGAATAGCTATTTTTTTAGGACATCCATCTACGCAATATTGACACGCTGTACAAGGAATAGCTATAGATTCAGAAATTATTTTAACTACATTATCCACTATCTCCTGTTCTTTTGTTGTAAGAGGTTTAAAGTCCTTCATATATCCTATATTATCCAGAAGCTGTGACATTTCAGACATACCACTCAATACCATCATTACATCTTTCTGACTTGCAGCAAAACGAACCGCCCAAGAGGCAACTGACATATCCGGAGCATATTCCTTGAACATTTTTTCTGCTTTTTCCGGAACATTTGCCAGAACTCCACCTTTCACCGGTTCCATTACAATAACAGGTTTATTATATTTTTTAGCCACTTCATAACATTTTCTTGATTGAATACTTTCAGTTTCCCAATCTAAATAATTAATCTGAAGCTGTACAAATTCCATTTCAGGGTGTACAGCCAATATTTTATCCAATAAGTCAGCTGTATCATGGAATGAAAATCCTACCTTTTTAACTTTTCCCTCTGCTTTTTTCTTCAGAACAAAATTGAAGGCATCAAATTTTTCAGCTGTTTCATAATTTGTTACCCCTAGATTATGAAGCAGATAATAATCAAAATATTCTACTCCGCACTTTTCCAACTGTTCATTAAATATTCTTTCCACATCTTCCTGAGTTTTTAAAAGCATAGTAGGAAGCTTCGAAGCTACTGTAAAAGTTTTTCTGTCATGACGTTTTACCAGAGTTTCTCTCAAAGCAATTTCACTTTTAAAATTATGATACATATATGCAGTATCAAAATAAGTAAATCCATTTTCAAGGAATGTGTCTACCATCTTTTTCAGTTGTTCAAAATCAATACTTTCAGGATCTTCCTTATTTAGTAATGGAAGACGCATAAATCCAAATCCCAATTTTTTCTGTTCCATTTCAACCTCTCCTTTTGTCTGTGATATTAAATTCTTAAAATAAAATTATCTATTATCAATACTGTTACTGCCACAAAAATCAATGTTCCTTTTTTATATCTTCCCCCTTATTTATCCAATTGTCAATCTTATAAATATGAATTTTTCTACTTTTAAATTTCTTTTTTATTTTCTAAATTTCTTTATCTATTTTTTATAATTTTAACACCTCGAGTTAACTCCAAGTCAAGAATTTTTTAATTTTTTTATCTGAATTCAGATTTTATATATATTTTCAATTCTCCAATGCCATATTTTAAAATTAGCAATTAACTCACACTGCACTTGTAAACTATTATTTTGCGAATACTAAATTTTAAAATAAAAATTACTTCATCTTATATTTGTAAATTACTATTTCGATTTTTAAATAGTAATTATTTTATCCTATACTTATACTTATAAATTAATGTTTTATTATATTTTTGAATATCATGAATTTTTATATGAAAATACATTAAAGCAAGAAAAATTTGCTAGAGATAAAGTAGGAAATATTGTGGGAAATTTATTTGAATATACAGGAAAAGAGAAATTTGATAAAATTACTATTTTATAAATACCAGATTTTTAAATAGAAATTATTTCATCCTATACCTGCAAATTATTATTTTATAAATGTCAAATTATAAAAAGGAGCTGCCCAAATCAATGATTAAAAATCATCAATTTATAACAGCTCCCATATTCAGGGTATCTATTATCCTAAGTTTCTTTTCATCCAGTCTTTTCCTTCTACAAATCTAGTTACAAGCATTGATGCTAATGTATCTCCACTTGCATTTATCATTGTAGCAGGTGGGTCAACAAGATATCCGATTGTAGCTATTATAGGAAATGCTTCTGGTGGAAAACCATACATAGTTACTATCAGCATTTCTCCTATAAGCCCTCCTCCTGGAACTCCTGACATTACTACTCCTCCAGCTATTGCAAGCATTATTGCACTTACATAAGTTCCTACACCTGCAAATGGTATCTGAAATATTCCAAAGAGAAAAGATATTTTCAATATAGTACTAAGTACAGTTCCGTCCATATGTGCAGTTGCTCCTATTGGAAGCACTATCTCTCTTATATCCTTTGGTACACCTATATTTTCACAAGCTTCTAAGTTTACTGGCAGTGTAGCTATACTGCTTTGAGTAGCTACTGCTGTAACTGCTGGAGATATTACATGCTTCAAAGCTTTTATTCCGTTCATTCCTCCGGAAATATATGCATATACAGGGAAAGCAGTAGCCATATATACAAAACATAATGGATAGTATATTGCCAATGCTCTTGCATAAGAACCAATAAGTTCTTTTCCATGTTCTCCCACTAAGGCAGCAAAATAAGCTCCAAGTCCTATAGGAGCATAATACATTAATAAACCAATTATTTTTAGAAAAACTTCTGATAATGCTTCAAGTCCTCCAGCTATTACCTTTCCTTTTTCTCCTATTGCATTTACACACATTCCAAATACCAGTGAAAATAATATTAATGGAAGCATATTTTTTCTTGAAATAAGTTCTGGGAAATCTGTAACTGTAAGTGCTGAAACTATCTGACTTCCTGTAGAGAAAGGTTTCAACGCTTCAGCTGCAGGCATGCTGAGTACCACTCCCTTTGCAGGTGGAAAAATATTTACTGTAATAAGTATAAGTACAGCAGCTACTGCACCAGTTGAAACAAATACAAGCAACAAACTTTTTAATATTTTTCCCAATCTTGCCATATCACTCATAGCTGATATTGAACCACTTATTGTAACAAAAACTAATGGGACCACTACCATAAACATTCCATTTATGAAAAGATCTCCTAAAGGCTTAAACATAGATGCCCTTGGTCCCATTTTTATTCCAATTAGACTTCCTATTAATATAGCCCCCACTAGTATAATGGAAAATCTATATGCTTCCCATACACTTTTTTTCTTATTTTCTGCCATTATCTTTCTCCTTTTATGTTGTTTTATACTCTAATTTTTTCTATTCTTTAATTTTAGAATTTAAATTGATTTCTTTTAGAGAATATTCCAAATAACCCTCCAGTATGGATAAATAGTACATTTTCACCTTTTTTAAAAGTTCCTTTTTCTATTTCATTCATCATTCCATACATAGCTTTTCCAGTATATACTGGATCAAATATTACTCCTTCTTTTTTAGCAGTCTTCTGAATAAATTCTAATTCTTCATCTCTACTCTGTGCATATCCTATTCCTACATACCCATCTATTATATCCATCTCTTCTGCTTTTATAATGATGCTTTTATCTAAATACTTCTGAGCTTCCTCTATTATTTCTTCAGATCTCTTTTTAAAAAACTCTGCATCATCACACACATTAAATCCTGTAATTTTCTTCTCACCATTAAAAAACTCTGCATTTCCCATACACAGACCTGCATAAGTTCCTCCTGATCCCACTGCTGCAACTATTCTATCAAATTTTATTCCTAGTTCTTTTTCCTGTTCCTTGATTTCCTTCATAGCTGAATAATATCCAAGGCTTCCTATCCCATTAGATGCTCCCTCTGGAATAATGTATGCTTTATGTCCTTCAGCATCAGACTCAGCTTTTATTTTCTGCATAATTTCCATTCTTCTTTCTCTGTAATCATCACTTGATATTATTCTTACATCTGCTCCTATCACTTTATCAAGAAAGTAATTTCCTTCCATCTCTGGTGTTTCATCTGATCTAAGCACAAGTATTGCCCTCATACCAAGTTTTATTCCAGCAGCAGCTGTTGCTCTAGCATGGTTAGATTGTATTCCTCCACAAGTAATTAATGTATCACAGCCATTTTCTAGTGCTTCATATATAGAATATTCTAATTTTCTTATTTTGTTTCCTGATATTTCTGATCCTGTCTGATCATCTCTTTTTATATAAATATTTACTCCTAATTCATTTGATATTTTTTCTAATTTTTCTATCTTAGTTGGGAAATTAGCCAAACTTAATTTTTTTTGCATTTTTTCCTCCTTATTTTTTCAATATAGCATCTAAATCCATAGTTTCAGTTCCATCTTCAGTTATAAAACACGGTATTCCTATTCTTCCTTCTGCTTTTACTGGAACATATAAAGGACTTTTTTCTCTAAGCTCAAGATATTCTTTTAAATTATCAAGACTAGCTGAGATATCATGAAATTCAAATTTCATACCTTCCTCTTTTAATCTTGCCACTGCTCCCATAGTATCTGAACATAAATTACTTCCTATTACAATAATCATAATTAAACCTCCTAATTTTATTTTTTATTGCTAATTATAATAGCAATTTTTATGCCAAAAAAATAAAAAATTTCAAAGAGTTATTTAATCTAAATAAGAACATATATTTTCAATTTTATTCTTTTTTAAAAAATAAAAAGGTTGAATAGAAAAACCCATTTACCCTTTTTCTGCCTATTTATTTTATAAATTTTCTTCCCTTATCTGAAAGAATGCTTCCTTTTCTTCCTTTATATATCTCTATAAAACCAACTTCTTCTAAATCTTTTAAGATTTTTCTTATTTCCTGTTCAGATAAGGAAATATCATTTTTATGACATTCTTCTGCCAGAGCTTTTCTTCCAGAAGATTTTCCTTTCATGTTGCTTTCTTTTATCTTTTCTAAAATAAAAAAATAACTGTCATACCTTCTTCCAGCTTTTCTTCTTAATTTTTCCTCATCACTAATTTCAGATTTTATATTAACATCTTTTTGATATTCTTCTTCAAAGTAATCGGTTATAGCTGCTGGAAGATCTTCATATTCTATTACTTCCTTATCCAGATAAGAGAAAAACTCAGCATAATTTTTCATTTCTCTTATATTTCCTTCCCAGTTATAGAAATCAAAGGCCTCTTTTGCCTTTCTAGAAAATCTAAATTCTCCCCCAGTTTCTTTTATAAATTTATTCATAAGCAGTGATATATCTTCTTTTCTTTCTCTAAGAGGAGGTATCATTATAGGAAGAGTATTTATTCTATAATATAAGTCTTTTCTAAATTTTCCCTCTTTCATCAAAGATTTAAGATTTTCATTTGTAGCTGCAATAAGTCTGACATCTATTTTTATTACCTTATCTCCTCCTATCTTCATTATTTCCTTTTCTTGAATCACTCTTAATAATTTTATTTGAAGCAGAGGACTCATTCCCTCAATTTCGTCAAGAAATAGTGTCCCCATATGAGCAAATTCAAAAAGTCCTATCTTTCCACCTTTTTTTGCTCCTGTAAATGCCCCTTCCTCATATCCGAAAAGTTCACTTTCTAAAAGATTTTCTGGTATGGCTGCACAATTTATAGCTACAAATGGTGCATCTTTTCTCTCTGAACAATTATGTATAGAGTGTGCAAATAATTCTTTTCCAGTACCACTTTCACCAGTTATTAATATTGCTGCATTAGTCTTTGACATTTTTTTTGCAATATCTTTTATTTTCAATATCTGGATAGAATCTCCAATTATATCATCAAAATTATACTTAGCCACATGACCTTTATTCATCAACTGTCTTCTTAATTCCTGCTGCTTCAATTCTTCATCTTGGAACTTTTGGATAAAAGCAAAAGCCCCCATATAGTTAGCAGTTCTTACTATTGGAGTTATGTTTAAATTTATAGGCTGCTCATTTATTTTTATTAACTTTGATTTTATCTCTTTTTTGTTCTTCTTTACTTCAGCAAAAGGTATCGTTGGAAATAGAATATCTGCTTTTTCTCCAAGAAGTATACTGGCTTTTCTGTTTAAAATTTTTTCTGCTCCCTCATTACAGGCACATACATAATTATCTTTATCTACAGCTACTATCCCTATGTCCATAGTTTTTAATAATATCTGAAGCTGACTTTCTGCCGTTGTAGCTTTCTCCAATATTTCATTGAGGCTGAAATCATTTGAAGCCACTGTTTTCAAGTATTCTTTTATTTCCTTATAATAAAGTATATGTTCATATTCTAGTTTTAAAGCTATTTCTATTATAGTATTAGCATCAAGTACTCTATGTCCTATATCAATTATTTCCCTATCTGAATATTTTTCAGGTATCAAAGCTGTTTCTGCTGGTGTTATTATTATTGAAGTATCAGGTAATTCTTCCATCTGTGGATATCCCGGAAGCAGTTCAATATTATTTACCCCTAAATGATACAGGCAGGAAATAGTTTCATATGTCATCTTTACTGTAACATTGAATAAAACCGCTCTTGTTCCTTCTGGAATTTTTTTAAGAAATTCAAGTTTATCTTTTGTTATTGTTAAATCACATATTACCACATTTTTATTTTTTAAAAATTTATCATCAAAAAATTCACAAGCACTGGTAGATATGAGGTAAAGATCTGTCTTACTTATATTTTTTGCACTTCCATCTTCAAAGTTATACAGCTCTGTTTCTACCAGATCTCCAAAAAGAGTTTTTATCTGAGTTGCGTATGCACTTATTACTTCTTTTGCATTAGTCACTATTGCTACTTTTTTTCTCATTTCCACCCCTCAATTTTTATAATATTATATCTCTATTGTATCATTCTTATCTCAATGATTCAAAAACTTATTAAAAAAAGAGCAACTCTCATAAGTAAAATATAATTTAAAAATTTTTTCAATAGAAAGATTTTTTCTCTCTAATTTTAATTTTTTAAAATTTAATTTTACTTTTCAGCTGCTCTCAATATTATAGTCTATTTTTATTTCTATTTTTTTATTTTCTCAAAGATTTTACTGCTTTCTCTATTCTTGTCAATCCTTCTTCCAGCATATATCTAGGACATGCAATATTCATTCTCTCATATCCGATTCCGTTATCTCCAAACCAGTATCCATCATCCATTGCAACTTTAGCTTCTTTTTTCATAAATTCCGACAATTCCTCTTTTGTGAATCCTAAAGATGAAAAATCAAGCCATAAGAGATATGTTCCCTCTGCTTTACAGATTTTTATTTCTGGAATTCTATTTTTTACAAAATCTATTGTATAATCCATATTGCTGCTTAAAAATTCATTTAATTGATTTACCCATTCATCACATTTAGTGTAGGCAGTTTCAAATGCTACTAAACTGAATGGATTATTTCTTTTTATATCAAGTATTCCCAATTCACGATCAAATCTTTCTAATTCCTCTTTTCTTGGAAATGTTGCAAATGAAGCCTGAAGCCCTGCTATATTAAAAGTTTTAGTCGGAGAAAAACAAGTTACAGTGATATCTTCTATTTCTTTGCTTATAGAAGCTAGAGGTGTATGAACTACCCCAGGCATGATAATATCCCTCCAGATTTCATCTGCTATTATTCTTACATTATATTTCAGACATAATTCCCCTACTTTTGCTAATTCTTCTTTTTTCCATACTCTTCCTACTGGATTATGAGGACTGCATAAGATAAATAAAGTTACTTTTTCATCAGAAAGTTTTTCTTCTAAATCATCAAAATTCATTGTATAGTATCCATTTTCATCTCTTACCAGTTCATTTGTTACCAGAGTTCTGTTATTATCTTTTATAGTTTCGGCAAATGGATAATATACTGGTGTTTGTATCAATATTTTTTCATCTTCATTAGTCATAAGTTTTACAAGAATAGAAAGACTTGGAACTACTCCTGGACTATGAATAAGAGTTTTTTCAGATATTTTATATCCAAATCTTCTATCCAGCCACTCTGCCGCACTTTTATAATACGAGTCTGGTCTGTAGACATACCCAAATATTTCCTGTTCAACTTTTTCTTTCATTGCCTGAACTATTTCAGGAGCTGTTTTTATATCCATATCTGCTATCCACATTGGAAATAAATCATCTGTTCCAAATTTCTTTTTTAACTCTGCCCATTTAGCTGAATGGTTTTTACTTCTATCAATTTTTTCATCAAAACAATATTTCATACTCTCTCCTTTATATAACAAAATTTTTATATTTTAATAATAAAGCAATTTTTATGCCATAGTATATTATCAATATTTTATCTTATATTTTTCTAAAATTGCTGTTTTTCTCTAAAATTTATACACTCCAAAAAATAAATAGGTTAAAATGTACACACCATTTAACCTATTCGTATGTTTTTAAACTATACTATAATTATTCTTTAATTTTTTATTTTTCTTCCATCATTATCCCAGAATGATTCCTTTCCATCTTTCTTTCCATTTTTATATGAGGTTATTCTCTTGTAATTTTCCGATCCCTGTTTATCATAACTTTCTTTTACCTGTACTATCTGACCATTTTCATATAGTACTTCTAATCTTTCATTTCCACTTTTATAGTATCTTTTTATTTGTACCAGATTTTTATCTTTAATCTCGTTATCATAAATTCTGTATTCCATCAAAAAACCATTTATATACTTAGAAATTTTAATTTTATTATTCTTTATCTTTTCTGTTAGTTCCCCAGTATACTGTCTTCCTTTTCCTTTTATATTATATAAATATTCTCTATCTTCAGTTTTTCTTTTTTCTAAAATTTTGTCTGTATCTTCATAAAAAATTCCTTGATTTATATAAGGCTGTTGAAGAATATCTAACATATCAATATCTTTTCCTATTTCAGTGTATTTAATATCATCTATAGAAAAAACAAGCTCCTCAGAAATTTCTTCTTTTTCTAACTCTCTTTCTAACTCTTTTTTTAAATTTATTTTTTGTTGCCTGTCACTTTTTACCTCTTTGAAAAAAATTAAAGTTCTATTTTGTATTAAAAATCTATTGGAATAAAAAAATATACCACTTCCTCCTACAATTATTAAAAAAAGTATTCTCTTCAATATCTTTTTATTTTTTTCTTCCTCTTCATCATAATCAAATTTCTTATATTCTTCCTCTTTTCTTTCTCTTTTTGCTTTAATTATCAGTAGTATTACAAGAATGAGAAGAATCAAAAACAATATTAGAAATATTTTCAAATCTATCATAATTTCAACCTTTCTATTTTAAAAAATATTTAATAATTTCTTTTATCTTTCAGTTTACCATCTTCTGAATAAAATTCCCAATATCCAATTTTTTCTCCATCTTTACATTGTCCCTTTTTATATAAATTTCCATTTTTATAGTATTCCTCATATTTTCCATTATGAGTTCCATTTTTAAATTCAGCCTTTAGTTCTAGTTTTCCATTCTCATAATATTCTTCTTGAAGCCCCTCTTTTTTTCTAAATTGAAAAGTCAATCCTACATATCTTGCTATATTTTTCAGTTGTCCATTTTCATAGTACATTCTATCTTCACCTCTATCTTCTTTGGTGTTTTGTATGGAATGATAACTTACTCCTCCTTTATGATTATATAATTTTCTTTCTGATATATCCCCATTTTTAGTATCTTCCACTTCTATTTTTTCATTTTGAAAATAACTATATAACCATGAATGTACTTCAATTCCATCTTTATATATATTTAGACTCTTTGTGTTTCCATTGTCATAAAATGTTTTTACCTCTCCAGTATATGGAGTGTTTTTACCTTTCAAACAATATTTTGATTTTTTTTCATTATACTCTAGTTCCACAGTTGGAGGAATCTGCTTTTTTCCTTCTGTTTTTTTCTCTTCATCTGTATTTTCATCATATATTTTTTCCCTGCTTACTTTTCCATTCTGATGATATTCTATCCACTTTCCAACTCTTTCCCCATTTTTGTATTGACCTGTAAGTCTTATATTTCCATTTTCATAGTATTCTTTATATTTACCTTCCTGTATATTATTTTTATAATTCCCTTCTGAAGAAAGCTGTCCATTTTCAAAATATGTTCTAGTTGGACCATCTTGTATTCCCATTTTAAAACTTGTTTCTCTTTCAAGAGTCCCATCTTCATAATAAAATTTAATAAATCCATCTTTCTTACCATTGATATCTATACTTTCATAACTTAAATTTCCATTTTCATAATAGTCTTTTGATATACCATTTATCTCATTATCTTTCCATTCTTGAGAAAGCGATAACTTTCCACTATCATAATACATTTTACGAATTCCATTGACCTCTCCATTTTTAAATTCTGCTTCTTCTCTAAGACTTCCATTTCTAGCATACTCTTTTGAAGTTCCATCTTTCATTCCATTTTTGAATTCTATTTCTTCTTTTATATTTCCATTATCAAAGTATGTTCTTGCTATTCCTGTAAAAGCTTCCTTTTCTCCATTTATATACATAATGTCATTTTGAGCTTTCAGTTGTTCCATATCTACTTCTCTTCCTAGTATTGATAGATTCAGTATAACAAAAAATAAAATTAATAATTTTTTCATAATCCCTCCCACTTTTTAAATCAAAATAAGTTTATTTCAATTCTAATATATCAGTTTTTTTCAAATTATAAAATATTTATTTTTAAATTTCAGAAAAAAAACTAAAATAAGTTTTTCATTTACTAATTGAATAGCCTTTTTTAAGGACTATTTAAGTAGAAAATATTTATAAATAATATTTTATATTGGTAAACTATTTAGTAGTTCTTATTACTTCCACAGCTAGAGTAGTTCAAAATATTTTTAAAACATTGAAACAACAATTGAAATAGTAAAAAATTATATAGACTTTTACAACAATGAAGAAACCCAAAAAACAAAATGGTTTGAATCCAGTAGAATACCAAACTCAAACCATTTACCCACTCTTTTATTTTATTGTCCCCTTAACAGGATATTGATCATTTAGGAAATTTTTTATAATTTTCTTTATTCAAATTTCACTATCTTCATATTATTTTTTTTCATATACTACTTTTCCACCAACCATAGTTAATATAGGTTGGATATCCTTTATTTCAGAAGAATCTACTGTAAATATATCCTTATCTAATATAACCATATCTGCATAAAATCCTTCTTTGATTCTTCCTTTTTTATTTTCCATAAATTCTGCGTAGGCACTTCCTTCTGTATAAGCATCAACTGCTGTATATATATCTACACATTCTTCTGGATAGAATCCACCTTCTGGATTCCCTTTTAAATCTTTACGAGTTACTGCACAATATATATTTGGAAAAGGATTGCAGCCTTCTACTGGGCAATCTGTTCCATAGGAAATTTTACCTCCTAATTTATCTAAAGTATTAAAAGCATATGATGTAGAAGCAAGTTCTTTTCCACATCTCGATTCTACAATATGCATATCATAATCTAAAAATATTGGCTGATACATTACCAGAACATTATTTTTAGCTATATTTTCCAACATTGCTTTATTAGTTATCTGACAATGAATTAAAGCATGGCGTAAAGGATTTTTTCCATTTTTTATAAGTTTCTCATATGTTTTCATAACACTATTTACTGCAGCATCGCCTATTACATGTGTAACTACCTGTATTCCATGCTCATCAGCAGCTTTGCAAAGTTCTTCAATATATTTTTCATCAAATCTTTCTTCTCCACGATTTCCTGGATCATCAGCATAATCATTTTCCAGCATTGCTGTTCTGGCACCCAGACTTCCATCTTTGAATAATTTTAGTGGCCCTAATGTTACCCATGAATCTTCTGGATAGTTTCCTTTTGTAAGTTCTCCATTTTCTGCATAATTTTTTAACTCTTCTGGTGATTGAAAAGTTATTTGATGATGGTAACGAAGAAGTCCTTTACCTTCTTCATAGATTTTACGGAACATTTTAAAATATTTATCCTTTTCTCCTAAAACAACTGCTCCCAAATCATTGCTCTGTACACTTGTTACCCCAAAAGAAACAGCATGTTTCATGGCTTCTACTGCCATTCTTTCCCTATCTTCCAAAGAAAATTCCGGAATAACTTTTCTCAGTTGACGGCAAGCATTTTCAGTAAATATTCCATTTGGATATCCATCTTCACCTATTTCAAATGTACCTCCTTCAAACTGTTCAGAATTCCCATCTATTCCAAGCATTTCTATAGCTTTAGTATTTGAAACCATCAAATGTCCACATACTCTTCTTAAAATAATTGGAATTTCTGTAGATATTTTATCAGCATCATGTCTGTTAGGTATTCTCTTATCTCCTTCAAATAAATCTTGATTCCAACCAATTGCAAAGACTCCATTCTTTGATAATTCAGGATTTTCTTTTATAAACTTCCTACATCTTTCTATTATTTCATCTACAGATTTACTGTTCGTAAGTTTTACTGTCTGAAGTGATTCTCCCAATACTAACAAATGCATATGAGAATCATTTAATCCAGGGATTATTGTTTTTCCATGACAATCTATTTTTTTACAGTCTTTCTGTGCTATTTTTAAAAGTTCTTCACTTGTTCCTACTTTTGATATCAACCCTTCTTTTACTAAAACTGCCTCAGCAAATTTTTCTCTCTCTAAATACACTTTTGCATTATAAAATAATGTTTCCATTTCTGCCTCCTTGTATTATAAAATATATATGCTATGCTTCTGGATCTATTTTTTCTTTTTTAATTTTTCTATCAAAATACATATATAAAGCTACTGCAAATATTTGAACTACACAACTCAAGATAGAGTTTACTGGATCTTTTACAAGATTATTCAATATCAATCCTAAAAATACCAAAGATGTTATGATAACTGTTACAGGGTAAGCTATTACCTTATATGGACGTTCCATATTTGGATATTTTTTACGAAATACTACAACTGATAATATTGTCAAAAGCTTAAAAATCATTCCAGTAAATACAACTAGAGTAGCCAGTTGTTCCAAATTACGTGACAATACAAGAGTTATTGAAACTATTGCTTGAGCTATTATTGCATTTGTTGGAACTTTATATACTGGATGTACATTTAAAAACATCTTGAAGAAATGCCCTTCTCTTGCCAAAGCATAATAAATACGTGGTCCTGATAATATCAATCCATTTAATGAACCGAAAATAGCCAATATCATTCCTACAACAACTATTATTGCTCCTGTATTTCCAAATATTCTCCTAGCTACTTCTGTACCTAAATAATAATCACCTTTAGCAATCATATTTTTAATATCCTCCATTGGAAGAACACGAAATATAGAGAAATTAAATAACATATACAGTATTATTACTCCACCAATTCCAATTGCCAATGACAAAGGTAGATTTCTTTGAGGCTCTTTTATTTCTTCTGCCAGAGAATTTAAATTCTGCCATCCATCATATGCCCACAAAGTTGCAACTACAGCAAAAGCTATCATACCTATAACACTTCTTCCTGTACTTTGAGCTGCTTCATTTACTGTAGACAATGAAACATCTGGAAAAATATTTCCCATAAACAAAGCTGATATCATAATTAAAAGAATCGGTATCAATTTTGCTACCATCGACACATTTTGTAATAGTGAAGCTTTTTTTACTCCATAACAATTGCATATAGTAAGAAAAATTATCAGCATTACTGCCAAAACCTTTACTCCTACATCACTTATAGTAAAAAAAGTTCTGAAAGATACAATCAAAGCTATTGAAAGCCCTGCTATCGATCCAGGTCCTGCAAGCAAACACGATGACATTCCAGACATAAATCCAACTATTGGGTGATAAGCTTCATTTAAGTATACTGTAGTACCTCCTGCCTTGGGCATCATACTTCCCAATTCAGCAAAACACAAACCTCCCATCAGACTTATAAGCCCTCCTATCAACCAGCATATTAGTGCTAATCCAATATTCATTCCTACTCTCATCAAAACATAAGAACCTATATAAAAAATTCCTGCTCCTATCATTATTCCACCAATAATACTGATACCACCAAATACTCCTATTTCTCTTTTTAATTCTGAACTCTCACTTGTCCCCATACTTTCCTCCTGCTTCCTTTAAACTTTGATATTTTTGTTTGATACAAAATTAGGTTTAAAAGATATTTAATTTCTATGTATTAATATGATTATAGTCTATTTTTTTAGTAATTAAAAATATAACGTTTGTATACAATCCATAACTACCATATATAAAATTATATGTTTATAATTACGACAAATTCTATAAATAATTTATCTGTTCTCAATGTTTGTATACGATTTTTTTTGAAAATGTATACAAAATTCTTGTAATATTTTTATAATTTATTTGTTTGTTATTAAAATCCACTTTTTAATAAAATAAAAAAGAAGCTATTCAGCTGAATAAAATAATTCAAAAATTATATTATTCTCGCTTAAAAGCTTCTTTACCTTTTAATCATATTCCACATTATTTTATTTCAAAATATCTGCCAATATTTTGTTTGTTTCTTCAACATTTTCCAAATTAGAAATGTGTCCTGCATTTTTTATTTTTATTACTTTAGAATTTTTTATATAAGTAGCCATTTCTACAGATTCATTATATGGTCTTGGAATATCATACTCACCTACTATAAAATATGTTGGTTTTTCTATTTCACTCAAAAGATTCAAAGCATCTTCTCTTCCGAAAATTGCTCTTCCCAATTTAACTATTCCTTCAACTCTTTCTCCTTGTATCATTTTTAAATTTTCAACAAATGACTTGTACAACATACCTGTTTTATCTATAAAAGGACTAAAAAACATTGGTGCAATCTTTTCAATAAGGATATCTGGAACAAACTTAGCTTTTTCTATTGTATCTAACATAGAAAAATATAATTCTTTTGTTTTTAGTGGCTCTTCTCCAACATAAGAGTCCATAATTATCATTTTATTTATTCTATCTTTATCATAATCATAAATATATGGTGCCAGCATTCCTCCTACAGAAAGACCTATATAAGTATATTTTTCAATCTTTATTCCCTTTAAAAAAATGGAAATTTCTTTGGCTAATTCTCTTAATGAAAAACTTTCATTAATATTTTTTGATTCTCCATGATTTGGAAGATCAATTGCAATACATCTAAAATCTTTTTTTAACTCTTCTACTTGAGGTTTCCACATCTCTTTATCCCAAAGATACGAATGAACAAATACAAGAACCTCTCCTTTACCTTCATCTACATAAGAAAATTTCATTATTATCTCCTTTTACTATAATTCTTCTATTTTATTTTAATTAAAAAGCAAAATTTAAAACTGAATCTAATTCTTTTAAAATATTTTTCTTCTATAAATAAATATTGTTGTTTTCTAATTTTATTAAATACTTTCTCATAATTCTTAATCTATTTTTTTAGCATTATTCTTTCCCACTTTTTTTCCTTTTTCTCCCTTATTTCTATTTCTTTGTCTGGGTGTTTTAATTTCAATTCTTCTTTTTTCTCTTCTAACTTAGACAGAGAAGTATATAAATATTTTTCAATTACCTTATCATATTCCTTTCCTTCATATTTTTCTTTTCCATCTAGAATTCTAATCATATATTTATAATTTTCACTTAAGTTCATTTATATTCCACCTTTCAATTTTTTATTATTATATACCTATTTTTTAATTTTTCAAAGCATTTTATTAACTTTTTTTATTTGGAATTAAGTACTTATATCACTTTAATATTCTATAATAAGTTAATTTGTCAAAACTAATTAAAGAAAATGCTACAGAAAATTAAAAGTACCTACTTTTACCATAGCTATAAAATAAATTTTCTGTTTTTATATTTTTTGTCAGTCAAATAATATACAATCATAAACTGATAAAAATAAAAAAATCAAATAATTTTCTTACCTTTATAGAGAATATTTTCTCTATAAATATTTTTTGTAAAATTTATTACTTTACATTTCAAAGAAAATAAATGTATAATTAAATAATACTATACTGTGGAGGTTATACATGAAAAAAATACAATTATTACTAGCAACTATTTTTACATTTATGTTTTTTATGACTAACATAAATGCAGCTGGAAAAGCAGAAAAGTACATGAAACAATTTGAGGGAAAAGATTTTATGATGCACTTTATAATGCACAACACTATTAATAAAAAACCTTCTAAAAGTGATGTGACATTAGCTAATAAAGGGAAAAAGCAAGTTACTAAAATGACTTATGAAGGAAAACCAGTAAGAATTTTGATGGAAGAAAAGAAAATCTATATGATAGTTGACCAAGATAAAATGGCAATGGATTTGAATATGATTGGAATAAATCCATCTACCCTTAAACAGCCTGATTATGTAGGAGTCAAAATTACTTCTTCTGGAACTGACACTGTTATGGGTAAAAAACTTCCTTACGAGGAAATGGATGTAAAAAATGGTGGGAAAATAAGATATTACTTTGAAGGAGAAAAACTTGCCTACATAACTGGAACAAATATGGGAAATGATTTTATAATGGAAATATTGGAATGCAGCTCTAATGCTCCTGCCTCTCTTTTTGAAATTCCTAAAGGATATCGTGTAATGGACGGAATAAAAAGTTTAGGGTTATAATTGAAATTTATCATATTTATTTTAGAAAGCATTTGTCGTCCTTTATATTTTTTCTGAAAAATTCTTTAATTATTGTTTAATCATTTTCTATGTTAAAATTAAAAACGATTTAAAACACTTTAAAACTCATGATAAAATATGTTATAACCACAACCTTAATAAATTAGTAAAAATTTTGATGAAATAGGCACTCATTCTGTGGGTGCTTATTTCATGTATAGAACTCTTGATGTACAGTTAATCTCATATCATCTCCACTTATATTTTTTATTCATAACATATCTTAGTCTATATTTTATTGGGGTACTTTTTTATCTTCTATCAATTTTTAATCTTGCAGATTTAATTATATAATAATAAAATAATCTTTGTTGCTATGTGTTAGTTATAATTCTATTTCAGCGTATTTTTATTGAATTTTAGCAGTAATTTCCCATAAAAATATTCTCATTTTTTATCTTTAATTCAATATTTTTTAAAATGTATCAAATCTGTATTACATTTTTCTTGAAAATATGCTATTATATATGTTACTTACTATTAAATAAACAATCATAATTTGTCGGAGGAATTTTTATATGAAATTATTAAAAGAATATATAGAGAAAAATGGTAAAGCCATTGGAACAAATATTCTGAAAGTAGATAGTTTTTTAAACCATCAAATAGATCCTAATCTAATGATGGCTATGGGAGAAGAATTTAAAAGAAGATTTAAAGATCAGGAAGTTAATAAAATACTTACAATAGAGGCTTCTGGAATTGCAATAGGTCTGGCTGCTGCTTACGCCTTCAATGTGCCTCTTGTTTTTGCTAAAAAGAAAATTCCTTCTACTATGGGAGATTTTTATACAACTAATGTCTTTTCATTCACTAAAAATAAAGATTATACAATCTGTGTAGCTAAAGAATTTCTAACACCTAATGATAAAGTTCTTATTGTAGATGATTTTCTAGCTATGGGAAATGCTGTATTAGGTCTTAAAACATTAGTTGAATCTGCTGGTGCTATAGTTATTGGTGCTGGTATAGCAGTAGAAAAAGGATTTCAGCAAGGTGAAAAATTGTTGACTGATAATGGTATTAAAGTAGAAGCTCTTGCTGTGGTTGATTCTCTTGAAAATGGTATTATTAAGTTTAGATAAATCAGCAAAAAAAGTTTTTATAAAAAAACTATTGACATTTTCTTTTTATGAGAGTATTATAAGTTCATAATAAATTTTAATTAAAGAGGAGATAATTATGAAAGTTACTAAAGTTCTTAAAAACACATTACATCACCATCATCATAGATAAGAGTTTGTTTTTGTGAATTTAATTCATAGATACAGACTCATGTTGTAGTTCAAAAACGAGTCTGTATCTATGGTGGAACTTAATGCTTTCTAATTTAGCTGAAGCCATCTGGATACTTGTATCAGATGGCTTTTTTATTTTAATTTTGATTTAATAATACGGGAGGAGATCTTTATGAAAAAATTATTTATGGCAGTTTTAGTTATTATGGTATCAGCTTCTATCAGCTTATTTGCAGCTGACAATTCTTTGGAAAAAGTGAAAAAAGATGGATACTTCACAGTTGGCTTAGATGCTACTTTTGCTCCAATGGGATTCAGAGATGAAAACGAAGAAATAGTTGGATTTGACATTGACCTTGCTAAAGAAGTTGCTAAAAGAATGGGTGTTGAAGTAAAATTCAAACCTTGTGAGTGGGACGGAATCATTTTCGATCTTAGAAGTAAGAATATTGATATGGTATGGAATGGAATGACAATAACAGAAGAAAGAAGCAAACAAGCTGCCTTCTCTACTCCATATCTGGTAGATGGACAGATTATTTTTTCTAGAAAAGGTAATGAAATAAATAAAGTCAGCGAACTAGAAGGAAAAGTAGTAGGAGTTCAATTAGGAAGCTCTGGAGCTCAAGCAGTTGAAAGAAATCCTATAGCACCAAAACTTAAAGGAATTAAAAAATATGCAACAAATGTTGAAGCACTTCTTGATCTTGAAGCTGGAAGAACAGATGCAGTTGTTATGGACGCCATCTCTGGAAAATACTACAATGCTAAGAAAAATACTTTAAGCTTCTCTGAAGAATCTTTATCAGATGAATACTTTGCAATAGCTTTAAGAAAAGATGACAAAGCCTTACTAGATGAAATCAATAGATTACTAGATGAAATGAAAAAAGATGGAACATTTGACCAAATTTCTTTAAAATGGCTAGGAACAACTAAATAATAAGGAGAATAAACTTTATGGACGGAAATATAATATTTATTTTAAAAGGTATGAAATTAACAGTTAACTTATATGTTGTGACTATGCTTTTCTCTCTTCCTCTAGGGATATTATTATCCCTAGGAAGAGTTTCAAAAAATACAACATTAAGCAATATTATCCAAGTGTATACATGGATATTCAGAGGAACGCCACTTTTACTACAGCTTTTCTTTGTATACTATGGTCTTCCAGTAGTTGGTATTACTTTATCACCTTTTGCTGCTGCTTCTCTTACATTTGTTATAAACTATACAGCTTATTTCTGTGAAATATTTAGAGGAAGCATTCTGGGAATTGATCCAGGACAATATGAAGCTGCAAAAGTACTTGGTATGAAGTACTGGCAGACTATGATTAGAATAATAATCCCACAGGCTCTTATTACAGCACTTCCACCATTATCAAATGAAGCTATATCACTTATCAAAGATACTTCATTAGTTTCTGCTATTGGAATGGCTGAGATATTAAGAAATTCAAGAGAACTTGTTACTCGTGATTTCTCAATAACACCATTTTTTATATGTGCAGTTGTTTATTTGGGTCTTTCTACAATAGTTGTTTTATTCTTTAAAAAAATGGAAAAAAAGGTGATGATATAATATGATTATTCAAGTTAATAATTTATCTAAACAGTATTTAGAAGGAGATGTAATACTTAAAAATATTAATCTTGGTATCGAAAAAGGAGAAGTTGTTTCCATTATAGGACCATCTGGTGGTGGTAAATCTACTCTTCTCAGATGCCTTATTGGTTTGGAAGAAATAGATTCTGGAGATGTAAAAGTTCCTGATAAAAAGAAAATGGGAATGGTTTTTCAATCTTTTAACCTTTTTCCACACAAGACAGCTATTCAAAATATAATGGAATCACTCATAGTTGTAGATAAAATGGATAAATCTGAAGCAAAAAAAATAGCTTATGATCTTTTAGAAAAAGTTGGACTTAAGGACAGAGCTGATTTTTATCCTAAAGCTCTTTCTGGTGGACAGAAACAAAGAGTAGCTATTGCCAGAGCTTTAGCAAGAAATCCAGAAGTTTTACTTTTTGATGAGCCTACATCTGCTCTTGACCCTGATATGGTAAAAGAAGTATTGAATGTTATTGAACAACTCAGAGATTCAAGCAATATAACTATGGTAATAGTAAGCCACGAAATAGATTTTGTTAATCAGATTTCTGACAGAATAGTTGTTATGGAAAATGGAAATATAAAGGATATAGTGGTAAACAAGAAGAAAAGACAGGTTTCCTAATAAGGAATGCCTGTCTTTTCTATTTATATTTATTTTTTAGCTTTATATTCAGTTTTTAGCTGTAGCAATGAAATTACAATGATTTCTCTCTAAAAAGATAATTTTTACAATTAATATTCATATTTTAACTAAACATAATTGGCATAGCATTTATTAATGATTTAACTATATTATAATCTTCTTTGACAGCATCAGAATTTATATCTAAATATTTTTCTACATTTTCAAGATATTCTTTCGCTATTTCTTTTTCATCTATCTCAGCATAATCCCAAGCTAATTCCAAATCAGTCCAGCCTTCATACCCACCTATTTCAGCAGATTTTTTTATATGTTCCATAGCTTCAATGAATTTCCCACACTTTCTTAAAACTCTTCCTAGATTATATTCTATCCAGCTGTCATATGGATTAAGCTCAACTGCCTTTTTAAAGTTTTCTACTGCCTCTTCATTTCTTCCTAACTTGGCTAGAGTCCAGCCTATCTGTGAATAGATCCACTCATCATTTCTTCCCATCTCTATTACTTTTTCAAAATATTTTAATCCCTCTTCATATTTTTTTAAAGTTCCTAAATTCCAACCTATTTCTGAATATAACCAAACATCTTCTCTTCCTAACTTTTCTGCTTTATCCAAATAAATTAAAGCTTCCTCTGCTCTATCCAGCCTTCCATAATTATAAGCTATCTCTGAATACAGCCAGTCATCTTCTCTTCCTAACTCTTGAGCTTTAAATAATCTTGCTATTGCTTCCTCACTTTTCCCAGTTCTTCCTAAACAGATAGCAAATTCACAATTCAGCCATATATCATCTCTACCTAATTTTTCAGTTGTTTCAAGATATGGAAGTGCCTCTTCATACTTTCCAATAATATCATATGACCAAGCTATTTCTGAGTTCAACCATACATCATTTCTTCCTAACTCTTTCGCTTTAAGATAATATTCTATCCCTTCTTCTACTTTTTGATTTCTTGAAAGGCTATATCCTATTTCAGAATATATCCACGAATCATTTCTTCCCATTTCAATGGCTTTTTGGAGATATTTTTCCCCTTCTTCAGTTTTTCCTACAGCATCTAAATTCCAACCCATTTCTGAATAGAACCATATATCGTTTCTTCCTAATTTCTCTACTTTTTCTAAATACTTCAAAGCTTCTTCATTTTTATTTAACTGTCCTAAATTCCATGCTATAGTAGAATAAAGACGAATACTTTCATCTCCATTTTCTTCTGCTTTCTTTAATTCTGCCAATGCTTCTTCATTTTTTCCTAAATCTCCCAAAGAAAGTCCCATTTCTAAATGAAGCCATGCATCATCTCTTCCCAATTCTTGTGCTTTCTTTAAATATACCAGAGCTTCTTCTGGTTTTGACATATTTCTTAAAGTCCAACCTATTTCAGATTCAAGCCATACATCGTCTTCTGATATTTTTTTAGATTTATAAAGATATTCTAATTCTTCTTCATATTTATCCAAAACTCCAAGATTCCAGCCTAATTGATTATAAAGCCAAGTATCACTTCTCCCTAATTCTTCAGCCTTCTTAAAATATTCTACTGCTTCTTCATGTTTTTCTATTCTTGCTAACTGCCACCCCAACTCTGAATTTAACCATATATCATTTCTTCCTAGTTCTTGTGCTTTCTTTAAATATTCTATTCCCTCTTCATATCTTCTTATAACTCCAAGCGTTACTCCAATCTGTGATAAAAGCCATATATTATCCTCTTCTCCTGCAAGTGCTTTCATATAGTATTCTAATGCTTCTTCATCTCTATCTAATTGATTTAGACACCACCCTATATGTGTAATCACCCAGTAGTCATCTCTCCCAAACTCTTCAGCCTTTTTAAAATATTCTAATGCACTTTCATAATTATCTAACTTTTCATATATATCTCCTATTTCTGCAAGAGCAAAAGTATTTTCTGAATCTAATTCTACAGCTTTTTTTAAAGCATTTAATGCTTCCTCATTTTTTTCAATTCTTTGAAGATTCCAGCCTAATTCAAAATATGTCCATGCATAATCAGGATCTAAATTTTTTGATTTCTCAAAATATTCAGCTGCTTTTTCATAATTTTCCAAACCACTATAAGCATATCCTACTCTATAATTCCACAACGAATCTTCTTCTCCCTCTTCTTTGATAGAAAAAAGTATTTCCAATGCTTTCTTATAATTTCCTAAATTATTTTCTGCTCTTCCCCATTCAGATATAATTTCAAAATCTCTATCTTTCTCTTTTATCTCAAGAATCATATCTACAATTTCCTGATATTTTTCTTCATCATTAAGAAGTGCTATCTTCTCTTTTAGTTCTTTGCTCATTTAGATTCCTCCTTGAATGAATTGTATTCAGCATATTTTATTTTATCATAAACTATTCTTTATATACAATCAAGTATGCTTTTCATTATGTCAATTTTCAGGTGCAGATATTTTTTTATTTTTCATTCTTTGTCAAGTTCTTTAAATCCTTCTCCTAAGACTTCTGACACATCAGTTATAGTAAGAAAAGCTTCAGGATCAATATCCCTTACTATTCTTTTCAATTTTACTATCTGGAATTTACTTACAACACAATATATTATATCAAAAGAATCTCTTGTGTATCCTCCAGAACCATCTAATATCGTTACTCCTCTTCCTGTTTCGTCCATAATTTTAACCCTTAATTCTTCTGCTTTTCGAGAGATTATAGTTACAGCTTTAGCTTTATCCAATCCTTCTTGCAGGAAATCTATAGTTTTAGTCAGTACCATAGCAGCTATCAAAGTATACATAAATATTTCTTTTCCAAATAAAAATGCCACTGCTGATAGTACTACTACATCTAATATAAACATAGCTCTTCCTACTGGTATTCCTCTATATTTTGTCATTATTCTAGCTATAATATCTGTTCCACCAGTAGAACCACCAGACATAAATATTATTCCTAATCCAATTCCACCTATAAAACCTCCATAAAGAGAAGCTAAAAGTACATCATCTGTAGCACCGTTTAATCCTGAAGTAAAATCTAATGCAAAAGACATCATAGCTGTTCCATAAAGAGTTTTTACTATAAAATCTTTTCCCAGCATTTTCCAACCTACTATTAATAAAGGAATGTTTATTACAAAATAAGTTGTTCCTACTGGTGTTTTAAATAGATAGAAAATAATAAGAGCTATTCCTGTAACTCCTCCCTCAGCTAAATGATTGCTTACATAAAAATAATTTACTGCAAAAGCATATAAAAAGCACCCTAATGTTATAAAAAAATAATCCTTTAAGAATCTTAAAACTTTTTTTTCTATGTTACTCACCCCTATTCTAATTTTTTAAATTTACTTCTAATTTATTATATGGAATCTCTATATTTTCTTCATTAAAGACTTTAATAATATAAGCCATAAGCCTGCTTCTTGTACTGTAATAATGCTCTCTTCTCGCCCATACTATAAAATAAATATTTACTGAAGAATCTCCATAGCTCATTATATTGATAAAACTTTTTCTTTCAGTTTCCAATCCTTCAAAAGTTTTACTTATTCTTTCTAGTACTTCTACAGCTTTGTTTTGATCACATTCATAAGCTACAGGTACAGTAAGCTTTATTCTTCTGTACTCATTTGCATCATGATTAATTACATTACTGTTTATCATAACATTATTTGGAATTATCACTCTTTTGCTGTCCAGTGTATTTATGTGGGTTGAAAACACATCTATTTTATAAACTTCACCAAAAGCTCCATTTACTTCAATATATTCTCCCACAGTAAAAGGTCTTGTGAATAAGATTACCACTCCTCCAGCAAAATTAGAGAGAAATCCTTTGAGTGAAATACCTACTCCAAGACCTACTGCACTTATCATTGTTATAATTGATTGTTCTTTAAATCCAAATACGAGAAGTCCAAACAGAAAAAATATAATATATAATCCTAATTTAATAAAGGATTTACTGAATTGTTTTGCCCCAGGATCAATTCTATTCCTTGACACCTTCTCAATATATTTCAATATTATTTCAGTTATCTTTTTACCTATATAGAGAATAAGTAAAAAAATGAGCAGTTTGATTAAAAAAATCAAAGCATCATTTAAAATAATTTTAAATATTTTTTCACCATCTTTATTTTCTAAAGATGCAATTGTTGCAAAAAAGTTCATTTTAACATCTCCTTATATCATTTTCCCCGAGATATTAATCTAAACAGATTATTTTTCCTTTATTTTTTCGCTCCACAAGGAAGTCAATGTAAGTTTTATGCTGTAAAAAAAATCACTTACATTCTCTTTTATATTTCTAAAAAAGCTTTTAATTACCTTTTTATTTCCTAATTTATCTATTTTAAATTCTTTTCCATCTAATTTTACTAAAGCTTCTCCATTCTTAAAGTTACTAGCTTTTGAATATTTAAAATCTATAACTTTTTCTCCATCTTTATTTATATAGCCCCATTTTCCATTATGTTTAACTGCTGCAAGCTCCTCTGAAAAAAAATTTACTTCTTCATAAATCATCGGAATCTGAATCTTACCATCAAAATTTAAATATCCATATAAGAAATTTTTCCCATCTTTTTTATAAATTATTATAAGATCTCTTTCTACTTCATCTTTTAACTCACTATACATTTGAGATTCTTTATCTTTATAATTGTAGACTCCCATTTCTCCTATCCATCTTCCATCTTTAGACATCATTCCTTCATGATAATTTATATCTACAAGATAAATATAATTGCTTTTTATAGCTATAAGCATATTATTGGGTTTAGTAATAAATTTATTATTTGAATCTATTATTCCATACAATCCAATAGAAGCCTGATCTCCATCTACTACTCTGACTATTTTATGGTCCTTCAATTTCCTTTTTATAGGGACTTCCTCTACAATGTAATTATTTATTTTGATAAAGCCTTCTCCAAAAAGTGTTGTTGATATCATTATCAAAGCAATAAGTAATTTAATCATAACTGTACCTCCCATTTAGAAGTGTTCACCCTATAATATATTATAACCTTTATTTTTAGAAAAAAAAAGAGGCAATTAAAGTTTATTTTTAATCACCTCGTAAAAATACCAAATTATTAGTCTGGATTTATTACATATTCAGTTAATTCATTTACAAATTTAAGTGTCTTATCATTCTTATCATTTACTGGATTAAATTCTACTATATCAACCGATGTTACAAAATAGTTCTTGAATAAATATTTAAATGTCTGGAAAATTTCATCAGTTGTAAATCCGTTTCTAACTGGTGTACTTACTCCAGGAGCCATTTCAGGATTTACTGAATCAACATCAAAACTTATATGAAGATTATCAATTTTCAGGTAATCCTTTATCTCTTCAAGAATATTTTCCAATCCTTTTTGAAGAACTTCATCATGATATATAACTTTTACTCCAAGCTGGTCTATTATCTCTCTTTCTTTGAAATCTAAATCTCTGGCACCAAGTATAACCACATTTTTGCTGTCTATTTTAGCTCCTTCATAGAAACAGTTTACCAAATCCCTATCCCCTGCTCCTTGTAAAAGTGCAAGAGGCATTCCATGAATATTTCCTGTAATAGTAGATTCATCAGTATTCATATCACCATGAGCATCTATCCATATTACTCCTATTTCTTTTTCTAATGAAACTCCAGATATACTTCCAAGTGCTATAGAGTGATCTCCACCTATTACAATTGGTCTATATCCATCTCTTACTGCTTCATTTACAGAAGCTGCAAGTTTTTCACAAGTGTTAAGAATAGTATTTTTATATTTAAGATTCCATTCATTAAAGTTTTCTTTTTGTTTTTCAACTTCTATGATTTCCATTTCATCAAATGTATCTGGATAGTATTCACAAAGTGTATCAGGTCCAAATTCAATTCCAGCTTTGTTTGCTCCAAGATTCATTGGAACACCAAACATCATACTCTTCATCTTTTCTGTATACAAGTAGATAGCATCTTCCTCTTCAATTACATTGATATTTATAAGTTCAGGGTCAGCCATTCCCTGGATATGAAGTTTAGCCTCTTTTAATTCTTTTATATAATCAATTATCTCTTCTGTTATTCTTTCTCCAGGAGTGATAATAGGTATTCCAGGTGGATAAGCCATTATCATTTCACCACATATTTTACCAGCACTCTCTTCAAAAAGTATAGTATTTTTATCACTGTAAAAAGCTTCTCTCGGTATCAATACCTGTTCTGGAATAGTAGGCATTTTTATAAAGTTTCTTTTTACCTTTGTAACTTTTCCATAGAATCTTTCACTTATTGATTTCAAAGCAGCTATAAATTTATCTATACTTTCATCTGTATCTCCAATAGTAATAAGTCCTAATACATTATAGAAATCTGAAAGTTCTACTTGTATATTATAATCATCTACAAGAAGAGTTTCCAGCTCAAATCCTGTAAGTCCTAATTCCTTTGCTGTAACTGTAACTTTTGTTGGATCAAAAGCAAAAATTCCTTCTCTTCCTACTATTTCATCACCAAAGCAAAACATTCCAGGGATTCTATTAACTTCATTTCTGAATCTTTTAGCTAATTTTATAGTTCTATCTAAAAGTTCATATCCTTCTGTTGCTATCTGTCTTCTTGCACAATCCAATGAAGCCATCAATGGATAAGAAGGTGATGTTGTATGTAAAAGACTTAATATCTGCTGTACTCTATTTGGATCAATTCTGTCAGAATTTATATGTAAAAGTGACATTTGAGTCATAGCCCCGATTATTTTATGTGTACTTTGAGTACAAATATCTGCTCCAGCATCTACTGCTGATAAAGGAAGTTCATCATGAAAATGAAGATGTGGTCCATGAGCTTCATCTACTATAAGAGGAATATCATAACTATGAACTATGTCAGCAATTTTTTTTATATCAGTTGCTACTCCGTAATATGTAGGATTTATAATTAATACTGCTTTTATATCTGGATGCTGTTTCAGCATATTTTCTACAGTCTGAGGTCTGACACCATGGGCTATTCCCAACTCCTCATCAACTTCCGGATTCATATAAATAGGTTCAGAACCACTTAATATGATACCAGCAGAAACTGATTTATGTACATTTCTTGGTACTAATATCTTATCTCCAGCTTTCATTACAGACATAATCATTGCTTGAATAGCACCAGAAGTCCCATTTACTGCAAAAAAGCTTTTCTTAACACCATAAGCATCTGCTGCTAATTCTTGAGCTTCTTTTATACAGCTTTTTGGCTGATGTAATCCATCTACCATTTTAAAAATAGTTACATCTATGGAGAAAGGTCCATTCCCCATGAAATCATAAAATTCTTTGTCTACTCCTTTTCCTCTCTTGTGACCAGGCACATGAAATGGAAGAATATCCCTTCCAACATATTCATCTTTCAACACAGAGAATAGTGGAGTCTTATTTTGGTCTAGCTTTGACATCTTACCTCCTTTAGTAATTTTTTTGTTATAGATATTTATTTGTTTTTATAATATAATGTTGAAAATAACATATTTATATAAAAAGTTAAATACGATGTATTGTAAAGCTTTTTATCTAATTAGTCAATAAAATTTATTTTTTTAGGAGAAAATTATGAAAAACATACTATTACTTATTTCTCAAGGTGTTGAAATTCTTGAAGTATCTCCATTTATCGACGTTTTTGGCTGGAATATGATTGTAGGAAAAAAGGACACTTTTCTTACTACTTGTAGCTTCCATGATATAATCAATTGTACATGGAATATTAAAATTTTACCAGAAGTAAATTTAAAAGATACAAAATTAAATTTAGAAATATACGATGCTTTAGTAATTCCTGGTGGCTTTGGCAAAGCAGGTTTTTTCAATGATATGAAAACTACTGAATTTCAAAATATCATTAAATATTTTCATAGCCAAAATAAGATAATACTTGGTGTTTGTACTGGAGTTATAGCTCTTGGAGAAAGTGGTATTCTCAAAAACAGAAAAGCTACTACCTATCTTTTAGATAATGACAGATATTTCAGGCAGCTCTTAAATTTTGGAGCAATTCCTATAAGAGAAGAAATTGTAATTGATGGTAATATCATTACCTCTTCAGCTCCTAAAAATGCTTTGGAAACAGCATTTATTCTTCTTGAAAAATTAACTTCCAAAGAAAACATGGAAAAAGTAAAATATAATATGGGATTTTAATTTCTCTGATACTTTTTAATCGGTAGATTTAAATAAATCTAACAATAAAATATTAACTCAAACCTGATTTTATTTTCTCTGATACTTTTTAATCGGTAGATTTAAATAAATCTAACAATAAAATATTAACTCAAACCTGATTTTATTTTCTCTGATACTTTTTAACTACCAAATTACATATGTAAATCCTTTAAAAATATTTTATATCAAAATTATTTTTTATATATTTTGAGTTCCAACATTATTCTATTCTATGATTATTTTATTATTTAAAAAAAGTTGATGAAATTTATTAGAAATTATGGTATTCTTATTTATATAAAGATTTTTAGAAAAAACTATTTTAAAGAGGTGAATTTTTTATGAAAATTGCTGAAAGCAATGTAGTAACATTAGAATTTAAAGTTTATGATAATGATACAAATGAACTTTTAGAGGATACAAAAGAAGTTGGACCATTTTTTTACATTCATGGATTAGGAAATTTTGTTCCAAAAATTGAAGAAACTTTAGAGGGACAGGAAAAAGGATTTAAAACTGTTATGACTCTTACTCCTGAAGAAGGGTATGGAGATTATGATGAAGAACTTGTTGAAAAAATGGACAAGGCTGATTTTGAAGAATTTGAAGATATCTATGAAGGGCTTGAATTCATAGCAGATATGGATGATGGAACTGAGCAGCAATATGTAATTACTGCTATTGAAGATGATGTTGTAACTGCTGATGGAAATCACCCATTTGCTGGTAAAAATATAAGATTTGAAGTTGAAGTAACTGGTGTAAGAGAGGCTACTGAAAAAGAATTAGAACATGGACACCCTCACTTTGAAGGTTTTGAAGATTAATCAATAGTGTTACTAACAGGCTGACTAAAAGTGAGATTTTTGCCAGCCTGTTCTTTTGTTTTTTAATTTTAAATTTTGGAGGCGTAATAATTATGAAAATTGCTTTAGGTGCAGATCATGGAGGATTTGAACTAAAAGAAAAAGTAAAAACACATCTTATAAAAAATGGATATGAAGTATTAGATCTTGGGACAAATTCAACTGACTCTGTAGATTATCCTGAATTTGGTCATGCTGTTGGTCATGCTGTTGTTGAAAAAAAAGCTGAATTTGGAATAGTTATCTGTGGAACTGGAATAGGTATTTCCATTGCTGCTAATAAAGTTCCTGGTGTCAGAGCAGCTCTTTGCACTAATACTACAATGGCAAGATTGACTAGAGAACATAATAATGCTAATATTCTTGCAATGGGTGGCAGAATTGTCGGAGATGTTCTTGCACTTGAAATGGTAGATATTTTTCTTGCTACTGAATTCCAAGGTGGAAGACATGAGAAAAGAATCAATAAAATAGAAACTATCTAAATAGTTTATTTTACAATAAATTATATTTAAATTAGGAGATGATTTTATGGCTACTCTTTTTACAAAAATAATAAATAGAGAAATCCCAGCAACTATTGTCTATGAAACTGACAATGTTCTAGCTTTCAAAGATATTAATCCAGCTGCACCTGTCCATATTTTAATAGTACCTAAAAAAGAAATTCCTACAGTAAATGATATAACTCCTGAAGATAAAGAAATAATAGGAGATATGTATCTTGCTATTGGTAAAATAGCTAAAGATTTAGGAATAGATCAAGAGGGATATAGAGTTATTACCAACTGTAATGAATATGGTGGTCAGGAAGTATTCCATCTCCATTTTCATCTTCTTGGAGGTAAAAAATTAGGTCCTTTAATTTCATAACAATTAATTTTTATAAGCTCAGACTGTTTCAATTTATGAAACAGTCTTTTTATTTTTATAATTTCAATATAATTATTTTCATTTTTAACTTTTTTAGAAAAAATGTATCATTTTTATAAAATTTTATTTTTATTTTACGCTTAAATAACATTATGATTTTTATTTGATATATTTTTAAAATTTTTCCTATTTTAGCAATTGACTTTATATATATTTTGTAGTAATATTGTACAAAAGAATTTTATATAAACCATTATATGCTTCTAAGGGGGAAATTTTATGTCAACAACTACAAAAAAAACTGGTATTGCTGCCAAATGTATTAAGTTTATTGAAAGAGCTGGAAATAAACTACCTCATCCTTTTATTTTATTTGGAATATTTATTCTGGTTACTCTTTTAATATCTTTTATCTTATCTAAATTAGGTTTTGAAGCCACTTACCTTGATGAAGGTAAAAAAATTGGAGATACTGCCAAAATGGTTACTGTAAAAGTGGTAAACCTTCTTACTTTTGATAATATGAGAAAACTTATTGTTAATCTTCCAGATACTTATGTTAGATTTCCATCATTAAAAATAGTACTAATTGTTATGATGGCAATTGGAGTAGTCGAAGAAACAGGATTTTTTAATGTATTAATGAGAAAGTATCTTCTAAAAGCACCTAAAAGTCTTATTACAGCTGTCCTTATATTTGTATGTGTAAATTCTAATATCATGTCAGGAGCTGGAGTAATTCTTGCTTTTACTATTGGTGGAGTGCTTTTTGCTTCTATTGGCAGAAATCCAAAATTAGGTATTATCCTTGGTTTCGCTGCCTGCAGTGGAGGGTATACTTCTAATATACTTATTTCTGGTACTGATGCTCTTCTTGCTGGAATTACAGAACAGGCTGCTTCAAGTGTAGGTGTAAATGTTACTATCACACCACTTTGTAATTACTATTTTATGGCTGTTTCTACAATTTTTCTGACTTTAACACTTACATGGGTAACTGAAAAATTTATGGTAAAAATAACTGGTGGAGAAAATTTTGGATTAGGAAATACTGATGCTCTTGATCAATACAAATTAACTCAAGATGAAGAAAAAGGATTAAAATACTCTTTTTATGGATTTTTATTCTTTGCAGTAGTAATGGCTGTTCTTACTCTTCCATCTAATGCTTTTTTCAGAAATGCAAATGGAGCTTTTCTTCCTAATTCTCCATTACTTTCTTCCCTTGTTCCAATAATATTTTTCTTGTTTGTGTCTGTGGGAATTGGATTTGGAATTGGAGTTAAGAAAATAACATCTTCAAGAGATGTTCCTAAATTTCTTCAAAAGGGAGTTGCTAAAGCAGTTCCATTACTAGTAACAATACTAAGTTCAGCTGTATTTATTGAGCTTCTAAACAAAAGTAATATTTTCAAAATCATGGCTATAAAAGGTTCTTTCATCTTAAAAAATGCCAATGTAGGACCACTGCCTCTACTTATATTAGTTGCTCTTATTACTGCTGTTATAAATCCTTTCATGGTATCTGGTTCTACTAAATGGGTGCTTCTTTCTCCTATGATAGTTCCAATGCTGGCATTTTTAAATATCTCTCCTGCATTTGCACAACTAGCATTTAGAATAGGAGATTCTGCAACTAATATAATTTCTCCACTAAGATCTGATATTCCTGTTATTTTAGGATTAATGGCTCAATATGATGAAGAAAGAAGAAAAAGAGGTATTTCAGTTTCTAAAGAGGAAGAAGCAGGATTTGGTACTATTTTTTCCCTTACTCTTCCTTATTCAATTGTTATTTTTGTTACACTTGCTGGACTAATGGTAATATGGTATTTCTTAGGACTTCCTATTGGACCTGGGGAATATTTATTTATAAAATAAAATATTAAATTTACTTGGAGGGATTTAAATGGAAAATAATAATGTATTATTAATTAAAAATGCAACGATTCTTGATGTAGAAGAAAAAAGAGAAATTGAGGCTGATATTTTAATAAAAAATGGAAAAATAGCTGCAATAGAACAAACTATTGATATTTGTACTGATAATATTATTGATGCTGGCAAAAGATATGTAACTTCTGGATTGGTAGATTGTCATACTCATTTAGGATTAAAAGGGGATAGCCAAGGTTTTGAAGGTATTGACCACAATGAAAAAAATGATCCTGTTACCCCTCAAATGAGAGGATTAGATGGAATCAATCCTTTAGATGTCACTGTTAAAGAAGCTCTGGCTCATGGAGTAACTACTGTTGGAAGTGGTCCTGGCTCTACAAATGTATTTGGTGGTACTTTTGCATGTATAAAAACATATGGAGAATCTGTTGATGACATGCTTTTAAGTGATTCAGTTGCTATGAAATCTGCATTTGGAGAAAATGTAAAAAGAACGTATAATGATAAGAAAAAAACTCCTATGACAAGAATGGGAATTGCTGCTTTATTCAGAGAATATATTTTTAAAACAAAAGAATATTTAAGAGATAAAGAAAGTGGAAAAAATCCTAAATTTGACATGAAATTGGAAGCTCTAATTCCTGTGGTAAAAAAAGAAATTCCTATAAAAGCTCATGTTCATAGAGCAGATGATATCATGACTGCTGTCAGACTTGCCAAAGAATTAGATTTAGATATGACACTTGACCATTGTACTTGTGCTAAAGACGTCTTTAATTCTCTTATGAAAGTTGATTATCCAATGATAATGGGTCCATCTCTTGGGCACAGAGGGAAAATAGAATTACAAGGGAAAGGATTTGATTCTGTTGCACTGTTCAGTAATGCTGGTAAAAAAATAGCCATCACTACAGATGCACCAGTAGTACCATTGCAATATCTGAATGTCTGTGCTGGTCTTGCTGTAAGAGCTGGAATGGATAAATGGGAAGCTTTAAGAGCAATATCTCTATATCCTGCTTCATTTATGAAACAAGATCACAAAATTGGAAGTATTAAAGTTGAAAAAGATGCAGATATAGTAATATGGAATGATTATCCTCTATCTAATTTTGCACTTCCTAATTATGTATTGATAAATGGAGAAGTTGTAGAAGGAATAGACAAATAATTTTATAAAAATTAATTTTACTAAAGGGACTGTTATAAATTGATGATTTTTAATCATTGATTTGGATAGTCCTTTTTTTTATTTTTAATTTTATAGAGTTTTATAAAACATATTGACTTTTTTTTATTTTTAGTGTATAACTTTTTAACAAGGACTTCTTGTCTGAAAATATGTCTGAAAATATTTTAAGGGGGATTTATATGTCAAGTTCAACAATGAAAAAAACTGGGGTCATCAATATTTTTATTGATGTTATTGAATCTTTGGGAAACAAACTGCCTCATCCTTTCTGGCTGTTTGTTTTCTTATGTATCATCACATTAGTTGCTTCGTCTATTTTTTCTCACTTTGGCGTTTCAGTAGAATATATGTCTGCACAAGCAACAGGTGCCGCAATGACTACTGTCAAAGTAGAAAATCTTTTATCTTATCCTGAAATGAGAAATTTTCTATCTAATCTTGTAAAAACTTATATCACATTTCCGCCATTAGGTTTAGTTTTAGTCATGATGATGGGAGTAGGTCTTATTGAGCAGACTGGACTTCTTTCTTCTCTCATAAGAAAGATGATTCTGCAAGCTCCACCTTATGTAGTTACTGCTGTTTTGATGTTTATAGGAATCAACTCAAGTATTGCATCTGATGCTGGAATACTTTTTACTCCAACTATAGGAGCTGCTGTATTCAAAGCACTTGGAAGAAATCCATGGCTAGGTGTAATTGCAGGTTATGCTGCTGCTTCTGGTGGACTGAGTGCAAGCTTATTCATTTCAGGAAGTGATGTCGTTCTGGCTGGTATAACTGAAAGTGCTGCAAAATCTATGAATATAGCAGGTTCTACTTCTCCAGTTATAAACTGGTATTTTATGTCTGCCATGACTCTTATTCTTACTGTAGTCCTTACATTTGTTACTGAAAAAGTTTTAGCAAAATTAGTTGATGATACTAAAATAGAAATGAAAGAGCATGAAAAATCACAGTATGAATTAACTCAAGATGAAAAAAAAGGATTATTTTATTCTGGAATTGCTGTAGTAATCGTTATTATAGTATTGTTATTTTTATCTCTTCCTCAAAATTCTTTTTTTAGAAATGATAATGGACATTTTCTTCCAAAGTCGCCACTTATGTCATCTGTTCTTCCAATAATATTTTCAATATTTTTTATTACTGGAACTGCATATGGAGTTGGAGCAAAAGTTATTAAAAAACTTGAAGATATCCCTAAACTTATGCAAAAAGAACTATTGGGTATGACATCAATTTTTGTAACTATGTTTCCTGCTTCTATGTTTGTTTATCTTTTTGGCAGAAGCAAACTTGCTACTATTGTTGCAGTAAAAGGTGCAGACAGAATAAAAGACTTAGATATTGGAGCAATACCTCTTCTCATTTTATTGATTCTTCTCTGTACAGCACTGAATCTTTTAATGGGAAGTTCATCAGCTAAATGGTTAATCCTTGCACCTATATTTATTCCTATGTTCTCAATGGTCGGTTTTTCTCCTGCACTTACTCAAGCTGCTTATCGTATAGGAGATGGTTCAACAAATATTATTTCACCTATTGCTGGAGCTGTCCCTGTTATTTTAGGACTTTTAGAACAGTATAAGCCTGATAATTATGATAAAAAAATTGGTGTTGGTACTATGATTTCACTTGAACTTCCTTTTACTATTACGCTCTTAGTTGTTCAAACAATTGCAATTATTATCTGGTTTACATTTAATATTCCCTTAGGACCTGGAGCTGGAGTTTTTTGTTAGATAACTATTAGGAGGATTGTTATGTTAGATTTAGATATTATAAAAAATGAAATAAAAAATTTTGAAGATGAACTTATAAAAATCAGAAGACATATACATCAAAATCCAGAATTATCCATGACAGAGTATAATACTTCTGAGTTTATAATTGAAAAATTAAAATCTTTTGGAATAACAGATATAGAAAGAGTTGGAGCAACTGGTGTAACAGCATTGATAAAAGGAAACAGCAATCGTTGTCTGGCTATAAGAGCCGACATGGATGCTCTTCCTTTTCAGGAAAATACTCCTGTAGCTTATTCATCAAAAAATGACGGAATAGCTCATGCCTGTGGACATGATATACACACAACCTGTTTATTGGGCTGTGCTTATATTTTGAATAAATATAAAAATAATTTTGATGGTACAGTTAAACTTTTATTTCAACCTGGTGAAGAAAAAGGTGTTGGTGCTAAGTCAATGATTGAAAATGGTGCTTTAAATAATCCTGTTCCAGAAGCTATTTTTGGTCTTCACTGCTGGCCTGATGTCAAAGCTGGTTCTATTTTCCATCGTTCAGGGAAAATGAGTGCTTCTTCTGATACTTTTAAAATTATTATTGAAGGAAGTCAGGGACATGCTGCTCATCCTTATAAAGCTGTAGATCCCATCATGATTGCAGGAAATATCATCTGTGGTGTTCAGAATATTATTTCAAGAGAAGTATCTCCATTAGAATCTGGTGTTATAACTTTATCTGCCATCAATGGTGGAAATGCTGCAAATGTCATTCCTAAAACTATTGAAATAATAGGGAGTATCAGGGCCCTTTCACCTGAAATCAGAACTTTCCTTCACCAGAGATTAACAGAAATAGCTGAAGGAACTGCCAAAACTTTTAGAGGCAGTGCTATTGTTGAAATAAACAAAGGTACTCCTGTTGTTATAAATGATGATAAAATATCTGCTTTAATACAAAATACATGTGAAAATATTTTAGGAAAAGAAAATGTTATATACAATCCATATCCTTCTATGGGTTCTGAAGATTTTGCCTATTATCTTGAACAAATACCTGGGGCAATGTATAGACTGGGATGCGGATTTGAAAATGAAAAAAATTATCCTTTACATTCAAATTCTTTCAATCCTAATGAGGATTCTATAGTTATTGGTGTTCTTAGTTTAGTAGCAATAGCAGATAATTTTTTTAAAGATTAATTTTTGAATATAATTTAATATATTTCAACATCATCTCGGTTTCTAAATTTTTCCTTTTTTTATATATTTTGTAAATGTAAAAATATCTTTTTTATATATTTTTTTAATATAAAAAAGTTGATTTTTTTCAAATAAGATATATAATAAAGTATTATAATAAATGTCTGAAAAGACGTCTGAAAACACTGTAATACTTTTAACAAGGGAGGTTTTATTATGGCAGATACAAATATTAAAAAACATGGTTTTCTTGATTGGGTAGAAAGAGTAGGAAATAAAATCCCTCATCCTTTTATTCTTTTCTGTTGCTTAGCTGCTGCAATTATAATAATTTCAGCTATATGTACTTTTTTCGATATTCAGGTAATTGATCCTGTTACAAACAAAGCTGTAGTTGCAAAAAGTTTATTGTCTGCAGAAGGTATAAATTTTATGTTACAAAGTATGGTTAAAAATTTTACTGGATTTTCTCCTCTGGGACTTGTATTGGTTATGACTCTTGGTATCGGTCTTGCTGAGCATGTTGGATTAGTTTCTTCATTTATGAGAAATAGTATACTGACTTTAAAAGACTATCCAAGAATAATAACTTTTATGATAATGATAATTGGAATATGTGGAAATCTAGCTTCTGATGCTGCTATTGTTGTCATTCCAGTTATATCAGCTTTTATTTTCCTTTCTTTAGGAAAACATCCCTTGGCTGGTATTGCAGTAGGATATGCTGCTACTACAGCAGGATTTAGTGCCAACCTTTTAGTTGCAGGAACAGATGCACTTTTAGCAGGTATTACTACAGAAGCTGTTAAGATAGTAAATCCTAATTTCCAAGTATCTGTAGTTTGTAACTGGTATTTTATGGCTGCTTCTACTTTCCTTCTTGCAATAGTAGGTACTATTGTTACTGAAAGAATAATTGAACCAAGACTTGGAAAATACACTGGTAAAAAAATAATTCCTCAAGAAGAAGTTTCTCCATTAGAGAAAAAAGCATTAAAAAATTCTGGAATAGCAACTGCTATTTATCTGATTATATTATTTATAGCAGTTTTTCCTCAAAATAGTTTCCTTAGAAATGCAAAAACTGGTTCTCTATTGGATTCACCTCTTTTAAAAGCTATTATTCCTATACTTTTGATACTTTTCTTAGTAGCTGGTATCTCTTATGGTATAACTATGGGAAAAATTAAATCAGCTGGAGATGTTCCTAAATATATGACTATTGCAATGAAAGATATGTCTTCATACATTGTTCTGGTATTTATCATCGGACAATTCGTTTCATACTTCAACTGGAGCAAACTTGGATATATACTTGCTGTTAATGGAGCAGAAATGCTTACTTCAATGAATTTAAAGGGAATTCCTCTTTTTATAATGTTTATTTTACTAACTGCATTTATCAATTTATTTATAGGAAGTGGTTCTGCTAAATGGGCTCTATTGGCACCAATATTTGTTCCTATGTTTTATATGTTGGGATATGCTCCATCTCTTACACAATTGCTTTATAGAATTGGAGATTCAACTACTAACATAATTTCTCCGTTATTCCCATATATGCCTATCATTTTAGGATTAGCACAGGAATATGATGAGGACTATGGAATGGGTACAGTTATTTCTACTATGATTCCATACACAATAGCAATGCTTATCATGTGGATAATCATGGCTATTATCTGGATAACTTTAGGTATTCCTTTAGGACCAGGAGAAGTACTTTATCTTTAAATAACTAATAAATAATTTATGACTGGAGGCTTCTTACATGAAATTTTCTGATATAGAAAATGTTATAGATAAACATATAAATGAAATAATAGCTTTTAGAAGGGATCTGCATGAACATCCAGAACTTGGAGGAAATGAAATCAGAACTTCTTCTAAAGTAACTGAACAATTAAAAAAATTACCTGTAAAAATAAGAGAAAATATAGGTGGCCATGGAATAATTGCTGATCTTACTGGAATTGAAGGAGGAAAGACTATTTTACTGAGAGGTGATATGGACGCACTTCCTATCAATGAAAGCAATGACCTTTCTTTTTCCTCTAAAGTTCCTGATATAATGCATGCCTGTGGACATGATATGCATACTTCTATAATATTAGGTACTGCTATTGTATTAAGTGAATTAAAAGATAAAATAAAAGGAAATGTAAAATTCATGTTCCAGCCTAATGAAGAATCGGCTCCAATTGGTGGTTCTCGAGCCATGATGGAAGATGGACTTCTGGAAAATCCAAAAGTTGATGAAGCTTATGCCCTTCACGTTTTTGGTAATCCTACAGGAACTGTAGCTTTTAGACCTGGAGTTGCAAATTCCAGATCAGACAGAATAACTATAGAAATTAAAGGAAAAAGCAGCCATGGTTCTCTGCCTGGTGAAGGAAGAGATGCCATAGTTACAGCTGCAAATATCATATCCTCTATTCAAACAATTATCAGCAGAAATATGGGACCTTGTGAAAATGCTGTAGTTACCATTGGAAAGATAACTGGTGGAAGCAGATACAATGTTGTTTCTGACTATGTGAAATTAGAGGGAACTGTCAGAACTTTTGATACTGGTACTGCTGAACTCATAAAAAAAAGGCTTAACAGAATAGTTATGGATATAGCTGATGCTTATGAATGCGTAGGTACACTGGATTATCAAGATGGCTACGATTTTATGTTCAATAACTTAACTCTTTCAGATGAAGTTATAAAATCATTAAGTCCTTTATTGGGAAAAGATAATATAATTATTCAGCCTAACCCATTGCCAGCAGGAGAAGATTTTTCATTTATAACTAAAAAAGTCCCTTCTGTTTTCCTTTGGCTTGGAACAGAAACTGATTTCAATAAAGGAAAATGTATTCTTCATAATCCAGAATTTATGGCTGATGAAAATTCTATAAAAGTAGGAATAAAAGTTTTGTGTAAAATTGTATTAGACAGATTAAACTCCTTGGAATAATTGATATCTATAAAAATAAAAACAGAAGACACTGCAATATATATGTTTTCTGTTTTTTAATTCCTTGACTTTTTCTGGAAAATATAGGAAAATTTAAATAAATATATAAACAAGGGGGAAATTTTATGAAAAAACTTTTTTCTATGATGATACTAACTGTGATGTTTTTTAATTACTCCTCATTAGTTGTTGAAGCTGCAAATCCTAAAATACAATTATTAGATGAAAGTGATAAAGAATTTTATAGAAATATAATAGCTAAAAAAATATATACACATGATGAAATACTAAAAATAGTTAAAACCATGAATAAATTAAAAATTGAAAAAAGTGAATTTGAAAAAAATGATGAATACACAAATCGATTTAATGAGGAAGTTAAAAAAAGATTCGGAACAGAATATTTTGCTATAAATATAAATCAAGAAATAAAATATGATGCATTAGATGAAAAGTTTCGACTTTCTCCTAATTATTATACTAATGTACTTGCGCAAAATAATAATTCCACTTTAAATAATGTTTATTCTAATATATATGGATATTTTAGTTCTACATTGGAAAATTCTTCCCATTATTTAAAAGTTCCTTTAGAAAAAGCTAAAACTCTTGATAAAAATAAATTAATTACAACAGTAGTAGTAAAACCTTTTCCAAACAATTTTAATCGTATTACAGAAAATTCTACTTATTGCAGTGAAATGTATGTGATAATATTATATACACAGGTAAAATATGATAATGAGATATTGTATGAAGATCAGCCAATTAATTTTTTTCATGGAAAAGAAACTTTCCCAAAAGAAGCATTAAAAAGATTAAAAGATGGAGTAAATATTATTGATGTATCTTATGGTGAGTATTATCTCATTGATACTAAAGGAAATTTTTTATATCATGGAAATAATTAAAAAAAGCTCAGTCGAATTAAGACTGAGTTTTTATTTTGGTTTTTTATGATTTGGATATTTATAGTTATGGTATGGAGGCCCCGATTTATGATTATTGTAATTATGATTATTATATTGTGGGTTATATCTATGGTAAGGTTTATATTTAACTGTAGGAGGAGCCATTTCATAATCTCTTGTTGGGCGTCCATAATTATTAGATGGAGGAGCATGATAACAGCCAGTTAATAATAAAATAAGTAAAACAAATGATAGAATATATTTTTTCATAACTTTTCTCCTTCAATAATTTTTTACATTCTTAATTATAATATATATCAATAAATTATGTCCTAGATATGTCAAAAATAATTATAAAAATATAGTTATTAATAAAATTTTTCTTAACATTCTATAATACTATTTTTTACAAAATTTAAAATATTTTAATGTTTCAATAACAAAATATTATAAAAAATATCTGTATTTATCATTCTTTTATATTATTAAAATGTAAATCTATAAACTTTTTTAGGTCGTCCTCTAGTTATCTTTTCAATAGAATAATCTGCCATTTTGCTATCCTCAAGTTTAAGAAGTATTCTGCTTGTTGTTCTTTCAGTTGTATTGAGGTATTTTGCCAGTTTATCTATTGTTACCTCTTCACCTCTTTTATAAAGGTCTATAAGCTCTCTGGCCTTTTCTCCAGTTATGTTTATCTCTTTTAATCTTTCTATTATATCTAAATCCTTTTTACTTTCTTCAGAAGTTCCTGTAAGAATTGTAATGCCTCCAGCTTCTATTAAACACAAAACTTCCCCATTAGATTCAACATTTTTTCTATATGATTCATCAGCATAAAATCTAGCTTCACTAATGCTAGCTCCACCACCCCAACCTATGTTCACTTTTGATTTATACTCTTTTTTAATTATTTCCTTGGGAACAATATTGAAAAATTCTTTTTTCAACATAAAAACTTCTACATAATCATCTACCTTCTGAGTAATAAAATTTTTAAAATCATATCCCAGCCTATTTTTTAATTCATTTATATCTCCATCAGAAGTTATTTTTCCCATTACTATCTCTTTACTATCAGCTTTTGAAGCCTTGATATCTCTTATAGCAAACTCTACTGTTTCCTTTATAGTATTTTTAGATGGAAACAAAAATATGTAAGGTACATTTAAAGTATCTAAAAATGAAAGCATATTACTTATCCTTGTCAAAATTAAATCAACTTTATTCTCAGCTATCAATCTAAGATATTTTTCCTTAAAGTTTTCATATAATTTTACATCACTATAGTCTAAAGGAAGGAATATCGGCTCTTTTCCTTTTGAAAAAGTATCTTCCAGCCAGTATTCTTTTTCAACTTCAGATACAAAATCTATATAAACTCTTGAAAAATCTATTCCCGGATTCTCTGATAATACCTGAAATAAACATTTATATAATTCATATTTTGCAATCTCTATATAATATACAGGTGTAGTTATTTTTGTATTTTTTCTTATAATCTCAAAACCAATAGGCCCACTGGTAACTACTCCATCAAATTTATGAGCATTTTCTCGGTATATATCTTTTAATTGGTTAAGATTATCATAAAAAATATATTCCTTTTCTCCCTCTACATCTTTTAATGCATCTCTTACATAGGAGTATGAATTTTTAGGAGTTAAAATTGCTATTTTTATCATAAATTTTTCCTTTCAACCATTATCTTTTATAATAATTATATCATATTTTTAGAAAAATTATGATTTTCATTTCACTTATGTTAGTTTTGAGTTATAATATCTCTATGGATATTCAAAATATATACAATAAGGGGGGAAAGTATTTTGTGGTTTTTTATTACTTTTTTTGTTGGTTTGATAGGTGCTGGAATTGCCTTAAAATACAAAGTTCCTGCTGGTGCTATGATTGGTTCATTATTTGCAGTTGCTATTTTTAGCGTTGTTACAGGAAAAGCTTATCTTCCTCAAAGCTATAAAATTATAGCTCAAATATCTACTGGAGCATTTATAGGAGCCCGTATAAAATACAATGATATTATTGAATTAAAAAAAGTTTTTAAACCTGCTGCTATAATGGTAATTCTTATGGCTCTTATTAATTTTGTTATGGGATATTTTCTTTATAGTTCTTCTGATATTGATATGAAAACAGCTCTTTTTTGTACTGCTCCTGGAGGAATAATGGATATGACTCTGATAGCTTATGATTTTGGAGCTGATACATCTAAGGTGGCTGTTATGCAGATGATGCGTCTGATTTCTGTCATGTGCCTTATTCCTTGGCTTATAAAAGGAGTTATTAAGTATTATAAATCAAAATCTCCTGCTGAGGAAACTGAAAATTTAAAATCCTCAAAAGAAACAATCTCTGAAAAGAAAAAAGAAAAAATTCCATTTATGGAAGATTTAAAAAAAATTATTATAACAATGACAATAGGTGTCATATCTGGTTTTGCTGGATATTATGTTGGTATTCCTGCTGGTGCTATGAGTGTATCTATGGCTGGGGTAGCTGCATATAATATAAAAAGCAATAAAGCCTTTATGCCTATAAAATTGAGACAGTTTATTCAGGTATTGGGAGGAGCTTTGATAGGTGCTAAAATGACTATGGGAGATATTCTTGGAATGAAAACAATTGCAATTCCTGTAATTATAGTCATCAGTGGCTTCTGTCTTATGAATCTTATTCTTGGGATAATGGTATATAAGATAAGTGATTTCAATATTCCTACTTCTATGTTTTCTGCTGCTCCTGGTGGAATATCAGATATAGCTATTATAGCTGGGGAATTAGGTGCTGATACTCCTAAAGTTGCTGTCATGCAATTTATAAGATTAGTATGTGTAATAGCTTTTTATCCTATTCTAATCAAGATAATAGTGCAATATTTTTAATAAAATTCAGCAGCAAAAAAGGAGATTAAAAAATCTCCTTTTAATTTTCTATATATTTTTTAGTAAAAAATTTCAATTCTGTTTCTGATATAACTACTGATGCAAATATCAATAATCCTCCTAAAACAGTTTTTATTGTTATTGGATCTCCTAAAAGAATAACAGAAGTTATTGCTCCAAAAAGTATTTCTGTAGATAATATGAGAGAAGCTGTTGAAGACTCAACATATTTTTGAGCAGTTGTTTGAACTAAATATGCTATTAAAGTATTAAATATTATTAGAAACCCTACTGCCATAACCTGTATGCCTGTAAGTTTTGTAGTAACAATAGAAAAATTTTCATAAGTTATATTTAATAATAATGTTAGCAATCCTCCACTAAACATCTGAAAAGCATTTATAACTACCGGATTCATATTACCTATTCTAGCCCCTATAATAGATATTTGAAGAGCAAAGAAAAAAGCACATATCAATGTCAGCACATCTCCATAATTCATTGATAAATCTCCATCTAAAGATAAAAATCCTATTCCCGTAAAACATATTATGGAAGAAAGGTAAGTTATCCACTTAGGTCTTTTCTTAGTAAGAATCCATAACATGAATGGCACACATACAACATAAGCTCCAGTTATAAAAGCATTTTTTGATGAAGTTGTATGCATAAGTCCTACTGTCTGCAACGAGAAAGCAGTTCCTAATACTAAACCAGCTCCCAATCCTAATTTCATTTCAGCCTTTGTTATTTTCACTTTTTTTATAAAAAGAAATAAAAATATCAAAAGGGAAGCTATTAAAAATCTTAAACTCATAATAGCATTTGGTGCCATACCACTGTCCAAAGCTATTTTAGTTATAGGAAACCCTCCTCCCCAAGTTGCTGCTACACATACCAGTGCTATTTTACATACAGTCTTTTTCTGCACACTTATCACTCCTTACATATATTCTGCTCTTATATAATACTCTATATTTCAAATAAAATCAATTTAAAATAATAATATTATTTTAAAGAGTGATTTCCATTCCATCTTCAGATATTATTATTCCTGCCTTTTCTACCTTTTCTTTCAATTTTTTATTTGTAAATAAAAGATTAGTATGATTAAAATGAGTCAATATAACTTTTTTATCTTTCAAATTCCAGTTGTTACTTTTTATAAAATCTATTGTTTCCTCTACAGTAGGGTGTGGTATCTCTTTAAAATTTCTTCCTCTTATACTTCCTATTTCTTCCTTTGTATAAAAAGTAGCATCTACTGCCAGATAATCACATTGTTTAAATATGTCATTTAATTGATTTTCAAATCCTTCCCAGCTATCTATATCAGGAACAAAGAAAAAGCTTTTCTTTCCTTTTACTATAAATCCATGTGTATCGGCAAATTCGTTTCTGTGGGGAACTTCCACTGGAATTATTCTTATATCATTATCTAAAACTAATTCTTTTCCACTTTCAAATTCTATTAAATCTATATTTTTAAGTTTTACAAGTTGACTCCATGGAGCATTAGTTCTCAAAAACTCTGCCATTTTACTGCTTACATATACTTTTATTCCTTTTGAATTAAGGGCTTCTCTTCCCAAATACATCAATCCTGTATAATGTCCCATATGTGCATGTGTTAAAAATATTCCATCTAACTTTCCATTTTTATCTGCTATAAAACTCTGATATTGTTTGGAAAAAGCAGGTGTTGCCTCTATCATATATCTATTTCCAGTTTTGGCATTTTCTATTCCAATTGCAGCTTGAAGTATCTCTTTTCTTTTTCCTGCTCTTATATCTGTACATATTTCACAATTACATTCCATCTGTGGAATTCCTCCATCTTGTGCTGTTCCCAAGAATTTTACTATTACACTCATCATTTCCTCCCACTTTATATCTTCTATATATATTATCTAATAAACTATTTTTATACAAGTTATTTTAATAACGAAAACAAATTTTCGAATACTTTATATTCATTTATGGATTATTTTTTAATCATATTTATATAAAAAATCTATTTCATATAAACTATGAATTGATTAAAAGATTGACTATACATTTATAGTGTGATATTATAAGGAGGTAGAACAATGACAGTTTGTTTCTAATACCCATAGTTCACTCATGTGAACAACCCATATAACCCTGACTTACATAGGTTGGGGTTTCCCTTATTAATAAATGAAATATATATATGGTAAGTATTTTTGTTTAATTTGTGACCAAAAATAAGCTTTGTGATTGGGGCTTGTTTTTATAAACCATACAATTTTGGGATATTCCTAGTCCCAAAAAAGAGATCGTAGTTTATTGCTACTGATCTCTTTTTTATTATGCAATCCCTATTATCTTTCTCAATTCTAAAAGATCTTTTATTTCATAATCAGGTCTTATATTTTTCATGCCAGTTTCACCTTTTGGATTATACCAGCATGTCATTATTCCTGCATTTTTCCCTCCTTGTATATCTGCTGTGAGTGAATCACCCACCATCATAATTTTTTCTTTTGGCATCTTACCCACTTTTGTAAATATATGCTCAAAATACTTTTTATGAGGTTTATTATATCCTATTTCCTCTGATACAAATATATAATCGAGATATCTATCTAATCCTATCTTTCTTATTCTTCTTATTTGAATATCGTTTCCACCATTAGAAGCTACTCCTAATTTTATTTTATTAGTATGTAGCTCTTTACATATTTCCATAGCATTATCCAGAAGATATGCTCCTTCTTTCAGTCTATTTCTATACTTAAAGTTGAATGTATCTATGTCGGTTTTTATTCCATATTCTAAAAATAACTGCTCATATCTTTTGTATGCCAGCTGTTTTTTATCTATAAGCCCTTTTTCTAACTGCTTCCAATAAAAGATATTTATCTCATGATATCTATTTAAAATTTCATTATTACAGATAAAATTATATTCTTTTAATGTATCAGCTAATGCATTCTTTTCAGCTAAATCAAAATCAAGAAGTGTCCCATCTATATCAAACAATACTAAATCAAATTTCATTTTATCTCCTTTTATTAGATAGTTATACATAATTATATCATATATAAACCTCAAAAATATATTTAAAGTATTTATTTAAGTAGAAAAATTTTGTTAAAAATGTTAAAATTTATTGAAAAGTTTTTTTACTGGAGGAGAAATGGCTGTTTACACAGTTCTTAATATAAAGGACATTACTACTATTTTAACTAAATATAATCTTATTCCTCTGCATTACGAGGGTATAAAAGATGGGATACTTAATACCAACTATCTTATTTTCACTGCAAAAGGAAAATTTGTATTGAGAGTTTTAGAAGGTCATCGAAGTTATCAATCTGAAAAAGAAGAATTAGACTTCCTTCTAGAATTAAATGATATAATTCCCTGCTCTCTTCCCTGTAGCACTAAAGATGGTAAGGTCTTGATAGAATATAATGGAAAAATGATGACTCTTTTTTATTTTATTGAAGGAGAAAAACTTACTGAAATAAATGAGCATTTTCTCTCTCAAATAGGTATACTCCTTGGAAAGATGCATCTTTTTTCTAAAAATAAGATATTAAATAGAAAAACAAGAATAGATGAAAAATACTATTTTTCAAAAATAGATATGACAAAAGTTCCCATTGCAGAAGATGAGAAAAAAAATCTTCTATCTTTATATAAAAAGGTTTCTATGATAGATTTCTCTTCTCTGCCCTGTGGTGTAATTCATAATGATATCTTCCCAGACAATATTCTTATAAAAGATGGATTTATCTCTGGAATTATTGATTTTAATGATTCTAGCTACGCACCTTTTATTTTTGATCTTGGAATAGTTATAAATTATTGGATAAGAATAAAAAATTTCTCACCAGAAACTGAAAAAAAATATATTGAAGTATTTTTAACTTCCTATGAAAGTATCAGAAAACTTTCTACTATAGAAAAATCTCTTTTAGATATGGGAATATTAAAAATGGCTCTTGCCTTTATTTTTTTGAGAATAAATAAATTTTCTGTGGAAGATAATCAAAATATTTTGATAGAAGATAAAACTTATTATGAGCTTTTGCCACTATTAAAATATTATCATATATAAAAAATATAGAATTATAGAAAAAACAATTGACACTTATTATATTTTATGATATTATAACCTAGTCTAAAAGCCCCGTTCGTTCAGTGGTAAGGACATCAGATTTTCACTCTGGCAACAGGGGTTCGATTCCCCTACGGGGTACCACCATGTATTTAAGCTCAAAACTATTTTGTTTTGAGTTTTTTTATATTACTGTATATATTTCCAATGTTATCTTATATATCTTCTTCTTTGCTACAATTATATACCTCTCTTTCAATGATAATCTTTTAAATTATTTTTTAGTTGTTATAAATTTAAAAATAACCTCAACATAGAAAATGCTCATAAAAAATATGTTTAAAAATAAAAAGAGCTGAGAAATTAGTAAATTAATTTACTAATTTGCAACAGACTCTTTTACTTTTTCAATTAAAATTCTTTTCCACCAGATACAACTATATCTTTTTGATAAGTTTTAACTGCTTTTATTGATATTTCCAAAGCTTTTGTTATTCTTGATAATTCCATATATGGTGTATTTTTCTTATCTACTACTTGTTCAGGTATATATGGAACATGAATAAATCCACCTCTGATATTATTTAATTTATTTTTATTTAAATAATATAATAGAGAATACATAATGTGATTGCAAACGTATGTTCCTGCTGTGTTAGATACTGCTGCTGGAATAGAAGCTTTTTTCAATTCTTCTACCATTCCTTTTATTGGAAGAGAAGAGAAATATGCTGTATCTCCATCTTCAAATACAGGAGTATCTACTGGTTGATATCCTTCATTATCAGGTATTCTTCCATCATCTAAATTTATAGCTACTCTTTCTACACAGAACTCATATCTTCCTCCTGCCTGACCTACACATATTACTACATCAGGTTTCACAGAATCTATATTTTCAAATAATTTTTTTGCTGATTTTTTGAATACAGTTGGAATTTGAAGTTTTATTACTTCTATTCCATCAATATTATCAGGTAAAGCTCTTACTGCCTCCCATGCAGGATTTATTTTTTCTCCTCCAAATGGATCAAACCCAGTTATTAATACTTTCATATATTACCTCCTCAGTTTTTCTTTACTCTATTTAAATTGCCAATTAGAAAGCAAATAAATACATTATAATAATATGGATTATAAGCATTACTATAGCTATTGGTGCTTGAACAAATATAACACTATTTTTATTCTCCATTTCCAAAATAGAAGCTGGAACGATATTAAAGTTAGCTGCCATTGGTGTCATTAAAGTTCCACAATATCCAGCTGTTAATCCTAATGCTCCAACTAATGCAGGATTAGCTCCTAAGTTAATAACAAATGGAACCCCTATTCCTGCTGTAATAACTGCAAAAGCTGCAAAGGCATTTCCCATTATCATTGTAAATACTGCCATAGCTACACAATATCCTATTACCCCAAGTAATCTATTACCATCAGGAATAACTCCTCCCATTAATGAAGCAATAACTTCTCCTACTCCAGCTTTTGCAAATACAGATCCCAACGCTCCAAGAAGCTGTGGTAAAATAACTGTTGCTCCCATTTGCTGTAATATTCTTGAAGATTCATGAGGTATCATAGTAGGTGATTCTTTAGTCACTATTAACGATATAACAAGAGCTGCTAATGCTCCCCCTCCAAGCCCCACAAGTCCTCCTAATGGAGTAAATTGAGCTATTGCAAAGGCTACTATCCCTATTGATAGAGCAGGAACAAATATAAGATTTCCTAATTTTGCTGCCTGTTTTTCTCTAAATTCTTCACTACTGTTTGCCAATGAACCTATTTTTATATTTTTAGTAGCTGTAATTAATCCCATAACAAGAAGAGAAGCTCCAACTATAACTGGATTTATATATGGTCCTAATATAAATACAAGTCCAAAGATTATCCAAAATGCTGCACTTCCTATTCTCTTTTCATTTTTCTGATCTCTCAATGCATATATTCCACATAGTATAGAAATTACTCCACAGATAATATACATTATTTCTAAAATTAAATTTATAGTTTCTTTCATTTAGTTCTCCCCCATTATCTCTTAGTATTTCTTAAACTCTTATCAAACATATAGTTTCTTATAATAGAAACAACTATTGAAATTACTGCAACAGGAATACTGCATTTTGCTACAGTGTAAGGCTCAACATTAGTTATTCCCAATTCTTTTAGAGTTCCAACTATTAATAATACTCCCGATGAAGCTATAAATACATTCTGTCCATAAAAATTTCCGTAGTTTTCCATACTTGTAGCAAGTGCTTTTAATTTTTCATCAGTTTTAGCATCTACTGTTCCTTCTTTTTCTGCAGCTCCTTTTACCATAGGATAAACAAGAGGTCTTATAAATTGCACATGTCCACTTAATCTAAGTGAAAATGCTGCTGCAATTGTTCTCACAATAACATAAATGCTTAAAACTTTTCCACATGTAGCACCTTTCAGTTCAGAGATACATTTTGCTGCTCTTTCTCTAAGTCCATTTCTCTCTAAAATTCCTACCACTGCCAATGTTAAAAGAAGAAGTGTCATATATCTTGTACTTACAAAAGCTTTACCAAGCACCTCAAGAATCTCAACAAATCCCATATTTGCAACTAATCCTGTTGCTACTCCAGCTATAAGCACAACAGCTATAGTATCGAATTTTAATACAAATCCTAAAAGTATTATCAATACTCCTATTAATTTAATCATAATTTCCTCCTTGAATATTTTAATCATATAAATATCATTATCCTATTTTATAGCATATTTTATTCAAATTTAAAAGCAAATTTTTCTTTAAACCCTTTATAATTCCTATTTAAAAAATTAGGATTCAAAAAAATAAAAAATAAAAATTTTTTTCTTATTTTTTTCTATAAATTTGATAATAGTTTAAAAACTATTTTATTTTTCAAATTAAAGAAGTAATCAAAACTATATTAAAATTAATTAATTTTATATAAAACTAAAGATAAATAACCACAAAATATTTTTCCATATTTCTCTTTGCTCCAATTATTTTATACTATCACTCTAAATTTATATTTTTTCAAATAAAATTTCTATTTTTATCAAAAATAGATATTCATAATATATTTCAAATATTTTTTAATTTGTACATATCCTTCAGTTCTTATTTTATTTTAAAATTTTTAAAAACCTTTCATTTAAAATTTTCTAAATTCAAAATTAAAAAAATTAAAATTTTACCTTAGTTTAAACTTAAATCTGTTGTCATCTTAATTTTTTTAATTATTATACAAGTTATTTTTTATTTCACTCTTTACTTACCTTTTTTTGACATTAAATCTATATTATACTCCCTCATAAAATAATTTTCATTTTTTATTTTTCAAACAACTATTAATCTACTTCATTGTAATTCACATAAAAAAATGGTAGAATAATTTTATCATAATTAATTTTAAAATTGAGGTCACTTTATGGAAAAAAATTCCACTTTTCTTAAATCTAAAAAAATAATATTAATAGATAAAACAAATTTTGAATCTTCTATAGCTTTAATTTTAAGAGAGCCTGATATAAATTATTTGATATTTTTAGTTTTCAAAAATAATATTGAAGAAAACCTTGAGCTCCTTAAAGAACTAAAAAGATATTTTTTCAATCCTGCTAAAAGTGAATATCTATCTAATACAATAATATTTACTGAAAGAGAATATCTTGCAAATGATATGGGAGTTAAAGCTATTATTACAGTAAAAGATATTAGTAATTTTGATGTTAATTCTTTAAATTTATTATATGAAAAATATAATTTTTCAGAAAAAAATCTAGATAATTTTCTTATAGAAAACTCAGCAGAATTTTCATATAAAATAGATATATATGATGAAAATGATCCTTGGATTACATCTGTTAATGGTACTGGAATTCTTTTTATCAGTGACAATACATATGATAAAATCATGTGTAATTACCATAAAGTTAAAAATCTTTATCCAGATATAACTATAATATCACTTAAAGGAAAAGATGACAGCAAACCTCTTAATCTTCTTAAAATGATTGGAGCAGATGCACATATTACTCTAGGAATTACAAGTATAAAGCATATTGAATATACAAAACGAATTGATGCTTTGGTGTATAATAGAAGCCCTTATTCTGAAAGCAACCTTAAAAAATTTATAATAGAGATATTAAGAGAAAAAAGCTTTAAAAATAGTTTGTTCTATTTTAGGGATTTTCTTGGAATACCTGAGAAAAATTTTGATGCTGATCTATTTTATGATGAAGAAGAAGAACTAAATAAAAAAGAGGAAAAATATTTTAGATTAAAAGTAACTTCTGTTACTAAAGAAAATAATCATAAAACTTTTATAGAAAAAAATTGTATATATTTGTGTCGAGAAAAAGAAAAAAATAAAAATGAGATATATCATTTTGAAAGAATTGAAAAAATTGACTAACCTTATATGCTAAAAATCCTCCTAATTTTTTTAGGAGGATTTTTTATAAAACATCTTGGGGAAAGATTTTATATTTTTAATATATCATTCTTTTGTGACAAATTCGTGGCGAAAACTCTTTATTTTTTTATTTTTTAAAAAAATATTATCATAAAAAAAACAACTTTTTATGCAATACACATAAAAAGCTGCTTTAATTTTATAATATAATATTTTTTATTAATTCATCTATATTCCTATAACAATTAGGATACTTGATTTTGGGTTTATCCAGCAATATTACTTCTATCCCTTTTTCATTACAGGCATCTATTTTTTCTCTTTCTCCTCCTGTATCTCCACCTTTTTTAGTCACTAGATATTCTATATTCAGCTGTTCTATCATGGCTTTGTTCATATTCAAAGAAAAAGGTCCCTGCATTGCTATTATATTTTTAGGAAGTATCCCATTATTTTCACATTTCTTTACCATATCCCATTTAGGAAGTATCCTAAAATAGAATTTTTTTAACTCTTTCACTTTGGAAAAATGTTCAATATTATTACTTCCCAATGTTACAAGAATGTTTCCATTCAGTCCATCACAATAATTTATTAAATCCTCTATGTTTTCAAACTCAGTGAACTTATCAGGGATAATGTGAATCTCTTCTCTTTCAAATCTGTAATAAACTATTGAAAATTCTTCTGCAACTTTCATTGCATTCTTAGACACTTCAAAAGCATAAGGGTGACTGATATCTATAATCATATTAATAGAATTTTTTTCTATGAATACTCTCATATTTTCCAAAGGTAATTTTTCAGATACTACTTTTACTGGAAGCCCCTCTAAAAGCTTCCCTCCATATTCAGTAGCTGTTGTAACTACAATATTCTTATCGGCAGATGCAAATTTCTCCAAAAAGATTCTTGAATCTTTTGTTCCACCAATAACCCATATCATAATTTATATCCTCTAGGTGTAATCATTTTATTATCTTTCACATAAGATTTTGAATTTCCTATTATAACTACTGTAAACATATCTATCTCATGGTCTAGAAAGTGTTCTAGATCAGTTAAAGTATAATTCTGATCCTCTCTCCCTACATGTCTTAATAAAGCTACTGGAGTAGTTGGTGCTTTATGTTTCATCATTATTTCCCTTGCTTCAACAATCTGTGTAGTTCTTCCATTACTTTTAGGATTATATAAAGAAATTACAAAATCTCCCTCACTTGCTTTATCGATTCTCCTAGTAATTACCTCCCAATCAGTCAAAAGATCACTCAAACTGATAACAGCCTGATCATGCATTATAGGAGCTCCTACTAAAGCTGCTCCTGCTACTGATGCAGTTATTCCAGGTATTACTTCTACTTCTATTCCACTGTCAGCAGCTACTTCTATCATAATTCCAGCCATTCCGTATATTCCTGCATCTCCACTGCTGATTAATGCAACTATTTTTCCTTCTTTTGCTAATTCAAGAACTTTTTCACATCTGTCTATTTCTTTTTTCATTCCTGATACATAAAATTCTTTATCTTTAAATTCATCTTTTACTAAATCCACATAAGTTGTATATCCTGCAATTATATCAACATTTTTAAGCGTTTTATATGCTCTTACACTGATATCTTCCATATTACCTGGACCTATTCCCACTACATATATTTTTCCTTTATTCATCATTAAAACTCTCCTCATAAATAGATACTGTCATTCCATTATAAATAAATTTATTTTCAATAAATTTCCCTTTTCCATTTGAAGCTAAAAGTGCACAAGGCTCAGATACACAAGATACCCCTATCTGTTTTTTTACAAATTCTGAACCTTCAAATCTATCCTCAACTTTCTTTATATTTTCTCTGGAAATTATAACCAATTCTTTTTTCAGTAGCTTACTGCTTTCTATTATCCCTGCTTCATCAGCTTTCAAATCAACAGTAGCTATTTTTTTTATACTTTTAATAGAAAGATTATGAACTTCCATGGCTTTCTTTATTCCTTCCATTATCACTTCTGTTTCTATTCCTCTTCTACACCCTATACCAAGAATTAGATTTTTAGGATATATTCTTACTGTTTCTATTTTTTCTCTATTGGAAACTAGTATTACTCCTTCCTCATTTGTATCACTGTTAAATTTCACATTTTTGGGAAGAAGAATATTTACCTCTTTTCCATCAACTATAAGGGAAGTAACATTTTTTGCTTTTTCAAGACTTTCTAATTCTCCCTGTATCTTTTGAGAAATAGTATCAACTGCTATTTTCCCTGTTATATCTGAACTAGTAGTGATTATAGGCAGAAGTCCTAACTTTTCAGCAGCCTCATTTGCAAGTTCATTAGCACCACCTAAATGTCCAGAAAGAAGAGAAATAATAAAATTTTCTCCTTCATCTGCAACTAATACTGCTGGATCTACATCTTTGCTTTTTATTAGAGAAGCTATTTTTCTTATAACTATCCCTGTGGCCATAACAAATATATGTCCATCATATTCATTGAATTTTTCATTTAAAGTACCTGTAAAATCTTCTATCTGTATAGTATTTTCTATCTGAAATTTTTTCAGTGTGAAAACATCAGCTTTTAATATCTCTCCATATTTTTTTCCTAAATGACCTGCTCCTCTTGTAACAGTCCATACAGCCAGTTTCATTTTATTCTATTCCTTTTCTGAATTCATGTGTAAAAGTTTTATCATATAATTTAGACTTCTCATATTCATTTCCTAAGAAATCTCCAACTAATATTTGAGCAGTTTTAGATATTCCTGCTTCTTTCACAAGTTCTTCTATTGTTTCCAATGTTCCCATTACAACTTTTTGATCCTCCCATGTAGCTCTTTGAACTACTGCAATAGGAGTTGTCATAGGATAAGAAGTAGCAAGTCTTTTTACTACATCTCCTATCATGTGTACAGAAAGGAATATTGCCATTGAAGCTCTATGAGCAGCAAGGCTTTCTAATGATTCTTTCTCTGGAACAGGAGTTCTTCCTTCTAATCTTGTACAGATAACTGTCTGTGATACAGAGGGAAGTGTAAATTCTTTTTTTACTGCTGCTGCTGAAGCAAGAAATGAACTCACTCCTGGAACAACTTCATACTCAATTCCATTTTCATCTAAAATATCCATCTGCTCTCTATGAGCACCAAATATTGCAGGATCTCCAGTATGTACTCTAGCCACTTTTTTACCAGCTTTTATTCCCTTTATAGTTATGTCCATAACTTCTTCCAATGTCATAGAAGCTGAATTATATACCTCTGCTCCCTCTTTATGACACTCTATTACCTGTCTTGGAACCAAAGACCCAGCATATATAATGATATCTGCTTCTTTTACTATTCTTTGTCCCTTTATAGTTATTAATTCAGGATCCCCAGGTCCTGCTCCTATGAAATAAACTTTTTCCATTGCTCAATTCCTCCTTTTTTTAATAACATTGTAGAGAAATAGTGAATATCATCTTTTTCTAAATGAGAAATATCAAAATATACTTCCTGATTTTCCTTTCCACAATTAGAAACCATTATTACATTTTCCATATTTCCTGTTTTTTCCAATGCTGCTTTCAATCTGTCAAAATTTCTGCTGACTTTCATAAACACAAGGTTGTCGCTTCCTTCTATCTCTTTTTCTATATCAGTAGTTTCACTAAGTCCGATTATTTTTAATGATTCATCTCCCATTACTATAGGCAGGTTGAATCTTGAAGATATATCAGCAAATGAAGATATTCCAGGAATAGTTTCCACTTCATATTTTTTATCAAGGTGCTCTAATATATATACATATGTACTGTATGTCATAGTATCTCCTATAGTAAGAAATCCTACATTTTTTCCTTCATCAAGTAATTTTTCTACAATTCTTGTATTAGCTTTTCTTCCCTCTACTCTATCTAAAGGATTTTTCAGCATTGGAAATTCCATAAATACAAGTTCTACATCTTCTTTTAAATATTCTTTAGCTATTGAATAAGCTGTACTCCCCATATCTTTTTTTGCTTCTGGTAATATCACAACATCTAATTTTTTTAATGTCTTTATCGCTTTTAAAGTGATTTGATCAGGATCCCCTACTCCCACTCCAATCCCATAAAATTTGTTATCCATTTACATTTTCCTCCTTCACAGCTGTTATTATATAGATTGGATTTTCTCCATACATCATAGTGTATGGTCCAACTTTCTTTCCTCTTGATACTGACATATTTACAACTTCTATATTATTAAAACCTTTTTCTTTTAATATAGTCATAGCACTATTTAATGTTTCAAGTGTTATTGCATTTATGACTAATCTTGAATCAGGTTTAGAATACTTTATGAAATGTTCTACTATTTCTCTCATTCCTCCAGTAGAACCTCCTATGAACATTCTGTCATAGCTTGTTTCTGGAATATCCTGTGGTGCTCTTCCATGTATAAGATAATAGTTTTCAAGATTAAACTTTTTTACATTTTCTCTTATTACTTCAAGCCCTTTCTCCTCTTTTTCTATCCCTATTACTTTTCCATCTTTTAAATATGTAGCAGCTTCTATTCCAATAGTTCCTGTTCCTGCTCCCACATCTATCAATACAGAATCTTCTTTCAATCTAAGTTTAGCAATAGATACTGCCCTCACTTCCTGTTTAGTCATAGGAAGTTCCCCATGTATAAATTCATTGTCATAGATGTGCATAATTTTCTCCTTTTTTCAATATCACAATATTCATTTTAAATTCTTTATTTAATTCTTCAAAATTTTCTACATCTACTCTGGTTATTATTTCATCAGAATAAGACAACCTCTCTCCTACTATTATTTCCACTCCTCTTATTCCTGAATCATAAATTTTTTTTCCAATAGTATATGGAGTATTTTTTTCATCTGTAAGAAGTACTACTCCCTCTTTTTCATCCATTGCTTTTATATAATCAAAATCTCTTCCATGGGCACTTGCCAGAACAAAATTCTGCCAGCATTCTCCTATTCTTGAAAACAGATACTGATATGAAGATATCCCTGGAATAACTTCTAATTCATCATTAGAAAAATATTTCTTTAAAAATGGGAGAAGACTATAAAATCCTGTATCTCCTGATACTACCACTGTTATTTTTCTATCTCTGTTGTTTTTTATATAATCAATTAAATCTAAAAGTTTTCCCAAAGTATATCTCTCACAATTTTCTGATAAAAGTATACCGATTTCTTCAAGTTGTCTTTTTCCTCCAACAGCTATTTCACAATCTTTTATAGCTTTTATTCCAGCACCAGTAAGATAATCTAAATTTCCCGGTCCTAATCCTACTACATTTATCTTATTCAGCTACCTCACCTGCCAATTTATAGAATCCATCACTGTATCCTAAAGTATCTCCCTTAAATGAAAATATTAAAGATTCACATCTCAAATCATCTGTTCTGCTGTATTCCATAACTTTTTTCTTAACTTTTTCTGCTATCACTGTGAAAAGCTCTTTTTTCTCTACATAGTCACAAGCTTCTTCCACTGTATTAGCTTCCAGTATTTTTCTTATATTTTCATAGCTTTCTCCCACAAGAAAAGCATTTGCTCCCATTATTTCCATTCTTGCATCTGCCACTCTGCTGTGGGTATTAAATATTCCCCCTGCTATTTTTACAGCTTTTCCTATGTGGCCTAGGAGTATTATTCTTTTAAAACCAAGTTTAACAGCAGAATCTACCATAAATCCTACAAAGTTGCTTATGACTATCATCTGTTCCAAATCCAATCCCAGTCGCTCACAGTAATTTTTTCCATAGTTTCCAAAGGCAAAAACTACCCAATCCCTGTCTTTATCCATTCTCAATACTTTCAATTCAGCATACATGGAATCCTTCAGAGCTTCTTCACTCATAGGCTTCACTATTCCAGTAGAGCCTAATATAGATATTCCCCCTTTTATTCCTAACTTAGGATTAAAAGTTTTTTGAGCTTTTGCTTTCCCCTCAGGCACATAGATAGTGACTACAGCCTTTACTTCTTTATCCTCTAACAGTTCATTAACCACTTCTGATATCATCTTCAATGGTCCAGGATTTATTGCTGATTTTCCCAATGGAACCTGTACTCCTTTTTTAGTTGCTGTTCCTACTCCTCTTCCTCCTACCAAAACAAATTTATCAAAATAGTATCCCTTTTCTATTTGAGGAAGTTCCTTAACCAATTTTACTTTTGTACATATTCTGATTCCATTAGTTACATCAGGATCATCTCCAGCAAATTTAACCACAGCACAAGTAGCAAAATTATTTCTCACTCTCAATTTAAAAACAGGAATAGTCAGCTCCACTCCATTAAGAGTTGTTATTTCTATTTCAGAAGATTCTCTTCCATAAAGAAGAGCCTCTAAAGCTGCCTTTGCTCCAGCTGCTGCACAAGTACCAGTAGTATAACCACTTCTTAATTCTTCATTCATTAGAATCCCTCTCTTTGATACATTTGATACAATATACCATGCAGAATAGAAACTGCTACTGTACTTCCTCCTTTTCTTCCATTTATCGTTATATATGGAATTCCCAATGATTTAAAAGCCTCTTTTGATTCGGCAGCTCCAACAAATCCCACTGGAACTCCAACTACAAGAGCAGGCTTTTCTATTTCATTTCTTTCTATCATTTCTTTTAATTGATAAAGAGCAGTAGGTGCATTTCCTATAAGAAATATTTTTGTATTTGGATCTTTTGCTGCCTTTTCCATTCCTACTATTGATCTTGTAACTCCTTTTTCTTTTGCTTCTTTAACTACTTCGCTATCTGCCACAAGACAGTAAGCTTCACAATTAAATTTAGAAAGTACCATTTTACTTGCACCATTCACTATCATATTTGTATCACAATATATTTTGCAGCCCTTTTTAAGAGCTTCTTTCCCACTGTTTATGGCATCATTCATAAATTCAATTAAATCTGCATACTCAAAATCAGCAGTGGTATGTATAACTCTTTTTATAACTGGAAGAGTTGCCTCATCAAATTTATTTATTTTATCTCCCAGTTCCTCTCCAATTATCTCAAAACTTCTTTTTTCTATGTCTTGTGGTACTTTTATATAATTATTCATTTATTTACCTTCCTTTTCTAAGATATCTTTCAATAAATCAAAACTTGTGAAAAAATGAATATGGGGATATCCACCTTTTAATCCTTTTTCTTCAAATATACAATTCCACTCTCTGCCATCTTTTTTTTTGGCAGTATACTTTCTTGTATCATTTCCTATCTCTTTTATTTTAGAATAATGAAATTCATGTCCCTTTCCAATAATCTTATTTTCTTTCAATAAACTTATATATCCAAATCTGGAAATATCAAGCCTGTTTCCCATTTTTATACTACAGTCTATCAAATTACACATTGGAAATTTTACTCCATCTAATGTTTCTATCTCTTTAGATAAAAACATGAATCCTCCACATTCACCAAATATTTTCCCATTATCAAGATAAAATTTATTTACTGATTCTATCATACTTTTATTTTCAGAAAGCTCCCTTGCAAAATTCTCAGGATATCCTCCACCAAAATATAGTATATCTACATTTTCAGGTATTTTTTTATCATATACAGGAGAAAAATATTCTATCTCAGCACCTAAATATTTCAATAGTTCTATATTGTCATTATAATAAAAACTGAAAGCTCTGTCTTTTGCTATTCCTATTTTCAATCCTTTATACTTGTCTTTATCTTTTTTAAAAGGATTTTCTACTGATTCTATTTTGACTTTAGAAGCTATTTCCAATATTCCATCTACATCTATTGTTTCTTTTAAAACTTCAGCAAGAGAAGATATTTTGACTTTTAAATCTCCAATTTCTTCTGCCTGAAGCAGTCCTAAATGTCTGCTCCCTATATGAAGCGACTCATCTTTAGGAACATATCCCAGACATTTTACATCTGTATACATCTCTATTGCTTCTTTGAATATATCATATGTTTTCCTGCTTGAAACTTTATTGATAATAACACCTGCTATGTTCACTCTTTTATCTAATAATTGATATCCTAAGACTTGAGCAGCTATACTTGTACTTTTTCCTATTCCATCTACTACCAACACCACTGGAATTCCTAGAACTCTTGAAAGATGTGCTGAACTGTTGTTGTCCAGTGAATTATCTATTCCATCATAAAGTCCCATTACCCCTTCTACTATTGATATGTCTTTTTGATGTTTATAGAAACTGTATTTTACTCCCTCTTCTCCCATCATAAACAAATCTAGGTTATAGCTTTTATTTCCAGTTACAAACTGATGGAAGCCAGGATCTATATAGTCAGGACCAGTCTTAAATGGCGATACATTTTCAAAGAGTGACATAAGCCCCATAGAAACTGTCGTTTTTCCTATTCCACTGCTTATCCCTGCAAGCATAAAGGCTTTCATGACATCACCTCTTTCAAAGCCTGCAATACCTTTATATTATTTTCCCTATTTTTTATTGCAAGTCTTATATATTGATTATTTAAAAATTTAAAATTAGAAGCATCTCTTACAACTACACCTTTTTCTATCATTTCATCTCTTACAGCAGATGAATTTTTCTTCAAAAGCTTCACCAGAATAAAATTCACATTTGTTTTAAAAGTTTTTATATTTTCAATTTTGCAGCTTTCCTCATAAAACCATTTTTTTTCTTCTTCTATCCAGTTTTCAGTTGCCTCTATATATTTTTTATCCCAGAGCATAACCTTTCCAGCTATATCAGCAAAACTATTTACACTCCAAGGTTCTTTATATTTCTCCATTTTTTTCATTATCTCTTCATCATAAGTTATTCCATATCCCAGTCTTACCCCTGGTACAGCAAAAAACTTAGTTAAAGCTCTCATTACAAAAATATTTTCATCTTTTAAAAGCACACTTGTCATATCTTCCCAGCCTTTTATAAATTCTATAAAAGCTTCATCTATAAATAATTTTATTTTTCTTTCAGATAAAATGCTATTTATTCTTTTTATATTTTCTAAAGAAATAAAACTTCCAGTAGGATTATTTGGGTTGCATATAACAACAAGGTCGCATTGAGGTACTTCCTTTAAAAAATTATCCACATCTAAATTGTAATCATTCTCTTCCAGTAGTGGATAATGAATTATTTCACTTCCTACACTTTCCAATGCTCTTTTATATTCAGCAAAACTTGGAGATACTATTAAAGTTTTTTTAGGCTGCATAGCTTTCATATACAGAAATAAAATTTCTGTTGCTCCATTTCCTGCTATTATATTTTTAGCTTCAATATTATTATATCTTCCTATATTTTCCCTCAATTCTATATAGTCAGGGTCTGGATACTTTTCAAGAATATCAAAGTTTTCTATTATTGCTTTTTTAAAAGAGTCAGGTACTCCCAAAGGATTTATATTAGAGCTGTAGTCTAATAGATTTCCTTTCCCCTCTCTTTTCAGTCTGTAGATATTTCCTCCATGCAGATCCATTTCTTTCTCCTTCTACATTTTTTTTAGTAGTAAATCTATTAAATAAGTAATTAATGTAAATAATACTATTCCTATCCATGAAGATACATATAAAAGTTTTATAGCTTTCATAATATCTTTCAAATCAAAACTTTTTTTTCTATCTCCAATAGTTGGTTTTTCATGTATTTTTCCGAAATAACTTGTTTTTCCTCCAAATTGTACTCCCAATGCTCCTGCAAATGCTGCTTCTGAATTCCCTGAATTAGGACTTGAATGATTCAATCTATCTCTAAAAAATATTTTCCAGGCATTTTTATAATCATATCTCAATATCATTGCTGCCAAGGGTATAACAAAACCTCCTGCTATTCTTGCAGGTATAAAATTAGCAACATCATCTGTTTTTGCAGATACCATTCCAAAATCTATATATTTATCATTTTTATACCCTACCATAGAATCAAGGGTATTTATTGCCTTATATCCCATGGCAAAAGGTAGAGCAAGTGAAACTCCATCTATGTGCAGAAAACTTCCAAGAAAAGCAAAGAACATTGGAGCTATCACTCCATCTACACTGTTTTCGCTTATTGTTTCAAGTACACTTCTTGTAATCTGTCCTATATCCATATTTCCAGTATCTCTGCTTACAAGATATGATAACTCTTTTTTAGCCTTTTCCAAATCCCCCTCTGTAAGAATTTTACATACTCTGAAGCCTTCATCTGCCAGACTTTTTGTAGCAAGAGTAGTATACAGAAAGAAGATTTCTAAAATATATGAAATAGATGATATATAATAAGAAACAACAAATGTGACCCCTACTACTATCACAGTAAGAAAAGCTCCTGATATTTTTTTATTGGAAGCCTTGTATAATATTTTTTCTAAAAAGCTAATAAGTTTTCCTATTATCCTTACAGGGTGTGGAAACCAGTGTGGATCTCCAAATATTAAATCCATTACATATGCAATTCCATACTTCATTATAAAGTTCATCTTTTACTCACCTAGTATTTCATATATTTTTTTCATATCTAAATTTTCTCTGAATATTTTTTCAAGCTTATCAAATTCCTGCTCTCTATATTCATCAAAAGTTATTCCAGCTTCCATTTTTTCCAAGCCTTTTTTCTCTCTTATTTTATTTAATATATTTCTTGTCACTTCTTCATTATCAAATATTCCATGAAGATATGTTCCAAATATATTATCTTTTACCACTGCAACTGTATGATCGTCCTTTGTTACTGCTCTCTCATTTCCAGCTGTAACTCCCTGATGTATCTCATATCCTTTTATTTCCGTTCCATCTAACCCTGAAATAATTCCAGTTGTATTTTTTAATTCTCCTGAATACTGAGTAGTATTTTTTTCTTTCTCCATTATAGTTTCCATATCTAATATACCTAATCCTGGTATCTCTTTAATGTCGCTTTCAATTCCATATGGATCTTTTACTCTTTCTCCAAGCATTTGGAAACCACCACATATTCCTATTATTACAGTTCCTTTTCTTGAAGCTTTTATAATTTCAACAGCAATTCCTCTATCTTTTAAATCTTTCAGATCATCTATTGTATTTTTAGAACCAGGTATGACAATTATATCTTCATCACCTAATTCCTCGGCTGATGTTACATAATTTATATTTACATCTTCCTGTATTCCTAAAGCATCTAAATCTGTAAAGTTGGAAATATGCTTTAATTTTATAACAGAAACTTTTATTCCTTTAGTATTTTTTGATTTTTTAAATTTATCTGTTAAACTGTCTTCATCTTCTATATCAACATCACTATATGGAAGTACTCCTACAATTGGAACACCTGTAAGCTCCTCAAGTTTTTTCAGTCCAGGTTTAAGTATTTCTACATCTCCCCTGAATTTATTTATTATTACTCCTTTTACTCTGGCTCTTTCCTCTGGTGTCATAAGCATTATAGTTCCATATACAGAAGCAAATACCCCACCCCTGTCTATATCTGCAACCAAAATCACAGGTGCATCTGCCATGGCAGCCATTCCCATATTGGCGATATCCTCTTCTTTAATGTTGATTTCTACTGGACTTCCTGCTCCTTCTATTACACATATATCAAAGTTTTCTTTGATTTTATTGTATGATTTCATTATCTCTGGTTTTAAAGTTAGCTTAAACTTTCCATATTCCAATCCACTCATATTTCCAATAGATTTTCCATTTACTATAACCTGTATTTTTTTAGCAGTTGTAGGTTTCAGCAAAATTGGATTCATAAAAGCCTGAGGTTCGATTTTTCCAGCCATAGCCTGAACTACCTGAGCTCTCCCCATTTCATCTCCATCTTTTGTTATAAATGAATTTAATGCCATATTCTGTGATTTAAAAGGAGCTACACTATATCCATCATTATAAAAAATTCTGCATAGTCCTGTTACAGTTATGCTTTTTCCAGCTCCAGACGATGTCCCTACTATCATTAGATTTCTATGTTTCATAACCCCTACTCCCTCATAAATATTTTTATACTAAAAAAAGGTGCCATATATGCAGAAATATAATTTTAGAATTTTTCCAGTAGAAATATTTGTTATTGATTTTGTTCATAAAACTAAAAACAATAGATTCATTTCTTTTAAACATACTGTTTTTATATTTTATTCACTTCATTAATTACACAAATCTTTCTAATTTCCAAATTTCTAAAACTTAATCTAGCTTCTTGGTCACCTTTATCATTTTCAATATATTATTTTCAAGCACTTTTTTCTCCTCCAAATTTAATACTGGAGAGAAGCATAATAAATACACACTTCCCGTCCCCGCAGGATAGTAAAAATTTTTAAGGCAGGTCTCCTGACTCAGACTCATTCTACTAACAGCCCTTCCCGAAATATTTCAGTGGTTAATCTGTTTTCGTCATCTTCACAGTGGCGGGACCGTGTAAGCTTTTCACTTATCTTCCCTTTTAATCGCAGATATGCAAACCTTAAAAAATTTATTTTTCACATACCAATTATACAAATTATTAATACTTTAGTCAAGCTTTTTAAGCTCTTAAATTACTGGGAATTATGCAGAAAATAACTGTATAAAAAAAAGTTAATCTATTTTATTTATAAAACAAAAAGAAAAATTTTACAAATAAAAATATCTGTTAATTTTAAAATTAATTTTTAGTTAAATATACAAGAAATTTTCCACTTCAAAAACTACCAAGCAATTTTAAACTTATGATATAATATTCAAAAAATTTTATTATATTTTTTACAAACATTTAATTATTTTACACATCTATTTTAAAAATGAAGATTTTTTATTAAAATATCCAACTTTTTCATAAAAATATTCTGGATACAAGAGATACAAATATTTTTTTCCTCTGCTACAGGCTACATAAAATAATCTTTTTTCCTCTTCAATATTTTTTTCTCCAATATCACTTGGAAATATTCCTTCCAGCAATGTTGGTATAAATACAGCCTCCCATTCCAATCCTTTGGAGCTGTGAACAGATAATATAGAAATCTTTCCTTTTGTTATCTTTTTTTCAGCATTTAAAATATTTTTCACTTCCATTATATATGTTTCTAAATCTTCAGCTTTTTTTGTATTATTTTTTACTGTTTTAAAAAAATCAACTTCTTCTCTAGAAAATGTTGTTTTTATTTTAAGAATTTCAAATGTCAATTTTTCACATTTATCCAATATTTCATCTATAGAATAATGTGATATTTTATTGCTTATCATTATTATTTTATTTAGTAAAGCATCATCACTTTCTCTTCTTTTTACTATATCCAATACAGAATATAAATAACTTTTTGGTAGTCTTCTAACTAATTCTTCCCACTTTAAAATATTTTCTTTATCATTCCATACTTCTAGTATTTTTAAATAAATATCCAAAGGACTTCCAAAAAAATTTTCTTTATCTAACTGTAAATTAAATGGTATTTCTTTTTTCTTCATTAATTTTTCTAACTTATGAATTATGTATTTATTGCGATAGAGAATAGCTATTTCTTCATAGGGAACTCCTTTTTCTTTCAGCTCCTCTATTTTCCTGCAAATAAATTCTCCCTGTTTTTCTTCATTAAGAAAACTAATGATATGTGGATTCTCTCCATTTTTCATAGTTCCTCTTGTATTTTTATTATATTTTAAAAGAAAGCCTTCAGATATTCCATTTATATACTTTATTATTTCATCACTGCTTCTATAATTTCTTTCTAATTTTATCATTTTGCTATTGGGAAAATCTTTCCCAAATCTAAGTATATTTTTAAAATCAGCTCCTCTAAATCCATATATACTCTGATAGTCATCTCCCACAGCCATGATATTTCCTTCTATACCTACCAATGTTTTTAAAAATTTTCTTTGAACAGAATTAGTATCCTGATATTCATCTACTACTATATATTTATATTTTTCTCTTAACATTTTAAGAAAATTTTTATCTGATTTTAGCTTCTTTAATACCTTTTCTGTTAAATCTTCAAAATCAAATATTTGAAACTCTTTTTTAAATCTTTTATATTTCATTTCTAAGAATTCTAAATCCCTTAAATAAATCTTTTCTTTATCAGATAAAAATTCTATTATATTTTTTTCTCTGCTTCTAGCTGCTCCAAATATTTCAACTACTCTTTTTTCTGAAAGAAAGCTGCCGTTATTTTTATTTTTTAGTGAGTATTCCCGAATAAGAAGACTTATTACTGCATTACTTTCATTTTCATCTATTATTCTGAATTTTTCTATTCCAAATATATTTTTATATTTAATAAGCAATTCAGCACAAAGAGAATGAAATGTTGAAACAGAAACTTTTACCTCTCTTTCTGAAATGAGATTTTTTATTCTTTCCCCCATTTCCAAAGCAGCTTTTTTTGTAAAAGTAAGCATTAATATATTTTTTTCCGGTATCCCTCTTTCTATCATAAAAGCAGTTCTATAAACTATTGTTCTCGTCTTTCCTGAACCTGCACCAGCTATTACTAAATACTGCCCTTCTAAAGAAGTCAATGCTCTTAATTGTTCTTCGTTGAGTTCTTTGCAATAATTTATTTTATAACTTTCATTTAAAATATCTCTATTAAAATCTTTTATTTCCCGTTTTTCAAGTTTTTTTATAAGATATTTCAATTCCTCTTCGTTTTTATTTTCCCTGTTATTTTCATTTTTTCTAAAAAATTTTACTTCTTCTTTTTCTTTTAAATTATGGAATGCCTTTAAAAATATTTCAAAAATTTTACTCTCCTCCTAATTTTTATTAGCTAGATTTTCCATAATTTCAACTACTTTTCTTGAATTTTTATGACTGTTTATATCTGATTCAAGTTTTCCTTGTTTTATAAGATTTATAAATTCCATTGCTTCATAAACCATATCATTTTCATCTATCTCCATTTCTATTTTCTCTTCTCTTCCATCTCTATACAATATTTTTATTCCCTTTACAGTAGAAAGTTTATCAATTATTATGGAACCCTTTTCTCCTTGAATTTCTGAAGGTGTTTTAGAATCAGTTATTTTTGAATATATAATACTTGCTATTTTATCATTATATTTTAAAATTATATTTCCATATCCATCTGCACCACTGCTTACCAGATAATTTTTTCCTATATATTCTTCTGGAATTCCAAACATTCCAATAGTAAAATATAATGGATAAACTCCTATATCATATAATGCTCCTCCTGAAAATTTTGGATCAAATATATTTGTAAGTTCTCCTTTTTTTAAATTATCATATCTTGAAGAATATTGGCAATAACTAGCTGTTATCCCCCTTACAGGTCCTATTTTTTCCAGACTGTCTTTTATTATTTTGAAGTTTGGATTTAAAGTAGGCCTCATAGCTTCCATCAATACCACATTATTTTCTCTTGCAGTTTTTATCATCTCGTCCAATTCTTTCACTGTTGGAGCAATAGCTTTTTCACAAATTACATGTTTCCCATTTTCCATCATTTTTATAGCTTGTGATGGATGAAGTCCATTTGGGGAAGCAATATATACTGCATCAACTTTTTGACTTTCAGCCATTTCCTCCAATGAAAGATATATTGTTTCTATATCATGTTTTGTAGCAAAATAATCTCCTTTTTCTACACTTCTTGAATATACTGCTGTTACCTTACATTTTTTTATAGTTTTTAATGCCTCAACAAATTTGTCGCTTATACAGCTTGTTCCTATTATCCCAAACCTTACCATTTTTCCCTCCCTGAATTTATAATGTTTTATTTTTCTTTATCTTTTAAATACTCTCCTAAAATAAACAATGAAAACACTATCAAAAGTATCACTGAACTAAAAGCTGCACTTTCTAAATATTTTTTATTAGATACCAGAGAGTAATTTACCAGCGAAGCTACAGGAACTATATCTCCCAGCTGCATAGTATATCCTATTGTGAATTCTCCAAAAACAATTGCAAATATTTGCAAAAATGCTGACAAAAAAATATTTTTTAAAATTGGAAATTCAATATATATAAATCTCTCAAATCCATTACTGCAATCTAATAATGAGCTTTCTAAAATATTTATTGGAAATTTCTTCACATACTGATACATAAAGGAATAACCAATTGGAATACTTACCAAAACATACCCTATTCCCAGTAACAATAGTAAAGGAATATTAAAAAGCACATTTAAATAAAAAAGTGCCACTGCCAGAAAAGCTCCTGATATTCCTAGATTTGAAAAAATTATTACATCTGTTATCCTGCTGTAATTTTTAATTATAAAATAAATTACTATTATTGAAATAAAACTCACTACAGCAGATATTCCAATGGAATTTATTATCCCTTTTATCACTTCATAATCTTCATTAAAACCTTTAGAAAATATCTTTAAATAAGCTTTGATTGAAAATTCACCAGTATAATAATTGTAGAAGGAAAAAAGAAAACTTGAAGCAACTATCAGATATTGTAGCAGCAGATAAATTATTGAATATCCTCTGAAAAAAATATTCTGCTTTTTATGTTCCATTTCTCCTTCTAATTCATATTCCTTGACAAATACTCCAGATAGATTTAATATTATTAATATAAAAAATTGAACTATTCCAAAAATCATAGCCTTAGAAAAATTAAGTTCCCCCATAAGTGTAGAAGCTATTTCAACTTCTAAAGTAGAAAATTTTATTCCCCCAAGGGATAAGATTATTCCAAATCCTGTAAAACAGTAGGTAAAAACTAAAATAAATCCTCTAAATATCTGTGGCATTATCAATGGAAGCTGTCCTGAAAAAAATATTCTTATATTTCCTGCTCCTTCCATTTTCAATGCCTCTATGAGCTCCTTAGGTACTCTTTTCAACCCTTCGCTGATGTACTTTATAAATATAGGCGAATTATAAAATACATTGGCTATTATGATAGCTTTAAGAGAATATAATATTCCAAGACCCTTAAAAAATTCCATATTAAAAATAATTGAAAATATTGTTACAGTAGATATTATTGGAAAAAAGAATGGGATAAAAAGAAGACCATGAAGAAGTCTGCTCACTATCCCTTTTTCATAAGCTGCAAAATATGCTGGTATAATTGCTATAACAAGAGCTGCTGCTGTTGAATATAGTCCCTGTTTTATCGAAAATAAAATTATATCAAAAGTTTTTGTTTCAAAAAGGATACTTATATCTTCTATCTTAAAAAAATCCCTCATAAAAAAATAGAGAGGTATAAACCATACCAGTGCATAAAATATATTTATATAAATTTTTGTTTTTTCTTTATTTTTCATTCCAGTATTCCTTTCAAATTTCACTTTCCATTCTATTATAACACTATATCAAGTTTCTCTCAATCTCTCTTTAAGAATCCCTTTATATTCTTTTTTTCTTATGATATACTTAAGTTGTAATAATTTTCAAGATGATTCATTTCTAAGGAGGAAAAATGCTTTATTTTTTACATGGTGACACTTCTCCTCTTCAAATAAAATATGAAGAGTTATTAAATAAAATTAAAAATGAATTTCCCAATATACCAGAAAAATATTTTGATGCTTCACAGAAAGAAGACGAAGTCTTTCTTCAAACTGTTTCTACCAATTCTATTTTTAACCCTAAAGAATTATTAATTTTAAGAAGAGCTGAAGATATTAAAAATATAGAAGCTTTTTTTAAAACTTTAAAATTATTTAATCTTTCTCAAAAAGAAATTATCATAATATATGAAGAATTTTTAAATGACTATGGAAAAATTAAAAATCCATTATCAAAAAAAGCTATGGATTCTATTGGTGAAATAGCACAGATAATTTGCTACAGAAAAGAAAATGAAAAAAAAGCTGTTACTTTCTATCTACAGAATGAATTAAATATATCTGAATATGAAGCTGAAAAATTTGTAGAAATTATTGGAGATGATTTTTTCAAAATAAAAAATGAAGTTGAAAAAGTTAAAAATTATTTAGATGGAGATACATTTAATTTAACCAAGGTTATGCCTGTACTTTCCATTACTAAAGAATACAACCATAAAACTCTGATAGAAGATTTTCTTTATAATAAGAATATTACCCCTCTATTGGAATTTCTACAAAAAGAAAAAGAATATATGGGATTTCTTTATATGACTACTGAAGAACTCCTAATCAATCTTAAACTCAATTATCTTTCAAAAGAATCAATAATAACTAAAAATACTTCTTATAAAAAATTCAATGATTCTATTTTTGAAAATACAAAAAAATATTTTAAAAAAGATAATGGGTTTATGCACCCATATCAAATATTTCTAAAATTTAAAAATATTGATACATTCAGCTCAGAATTTATAGAAAAAAAACTAGAAGAACTTTTATATACTGAATATAATATAAAAAATGGAACATTAGATGATGAAATAGCAGTAGAAACCTTTATCTTAAATTTTTTTGTCGATTAAAAAGGAAAATTTTATTAAATTTGAATATTTAAATTAGACAAATAATTTTATTGGAGGTAGTCTTATGGCTAATGAAAAGTTTTATATTGATATGTTTGATTTAGGAGGTTCTTTAAAAAGGATATGGTATTACTATCTCATTCTAGGTATTCTTCTTGCTATAACAGGGTTGATTGGAATATTTAATCCACTTGGATTTTCTATTTCCCTTATTTATGTTTTAAGCTGGGGATTTCTATTAATGGGACTACTTAATATTTATTATGCTTATCAGGGAAGAAAAAATAAATATTTCCATTGGGGAATAGTACTAGTAAGTGGTATAATTGATATTTTAGCTGCTATTTCAATATTTTATAATCCTTTTGAGAGTGCTGTAATACTTCTTATATATTTAGGTATACTTATGCTATTTAGAGGTTTTTCTCTTATCTTCACAAGAGGAAAAGCTGTTGCTGATGAAATACCAGAAGTACATAATATCAGATCAATCCTGGTAACAAGAGGGATTCTTGACATTATCTTTGGAATTTTATTAGTAGTATGTCCACTTTTGATGGGATATATTCTTCCTATAACTATTGGATTCTATCTTTTATTTATGGGGATATTATTTATAATTTACAGTATTCAAATTAAAAGAGCATAGAACACAAAGTGTAGTGAATCTATTTTCTTAGACAATATATTTTAAATATTAATTGATAGGGATTGATTCCTGTATTGTACAGGAGTTAATCCTTTTAATTTTACTTTTGTTCTCTTATCATTGTAGTACTCTATGTATTCTTCTATTGTTATAAAAAATATATCCTTCATCTTAATTACCTAAGATTTTAGGGCTGTATAATGACTTAAAGAAAAATGTTAAAAAATGGCTCAATTATCAAAAAGCTGACTTGAAGAGTTCCTTCTTGTCAGCTTTTCCTAATTTTCCTCTGCACTTATTTTTTTACTTTTACTCCATCTCTCCACTCTTCCTGTACT
>OKRR01000081.1_pt1 | contig 98631 bp, 87 predicted proteins | sample 1601211 | NCBI WGS metagenome assembly OKRR01 (sample SAMEA3541525, study PRJEB24748) | human gut metagenome | biome: human gut; feature: human-associated habitat; material: faeces | place: China | collected 2012
GATAATTTTTTACTAAAATTACAGAAAATCCAAATGAATTTAAATTCCATTTACAGGAATCTATCCCATTTGTTTTAAATTAAAAAAGACCAGTTTGTTAATTCCAAACTGGTCCAACTTTTTTATTCTATTAGAAATTTTTAGGTTGAATCATGAAATAAGCTTGTGGGTGAGCACATACTGGACATACTCCTGGAGCTTTTTTTCCATGATGGATATGTCCACAATTCATACATTCCCATGCTACTTCTTCTTCTCTTTCAAATACCATTTCTTCTTTGATATTAGCTAATAATTTTCTATATCTTTCTTCATGTTCTTTTTCTACTTTTGCCACACCTTCAAATAATCTTGCAATTTCAGTAAATCCTTCCTCTTTTGCAACTTTTGCAAATTCAGCATACATATCTGTCCATTCATAATTCTCTCCTTCAGCAGCATCTAAAAGATTGTCTATAGTTGAAGGAATATCTCCACCTTTTAAAAGTTTAAACCAAAGTTTTGCATGTTCTTTTTCGTTATTAGCAGTTGCTTCAAATAGCTTAGATACTTGCTCAAATCCATCTTTTTTCGCTTTTGATGCATAATATGTATATTTATTTCTTGCTTCTGATTCCCCAGCAAATGCAGTCATTAGATTTTTTTCTGTCTTAGATCCTTTTAATTCCATTAAAACCATCTCCTTATTTTCTTTTACATTTTTGTAATCTCTACAAATAAGATAACATATCATTTAAATAATGTCAAATATATTTTGAAATGTTTTGTATTTAAAGGTATAATTTAAGAATAATAATCAACAACAGGAGGAAGGAAATATGAAATTTTTTATAAAGTCATTTGATGAGTTAACTACAAAAGAACTCTATGAAATTGGAAAAGTAAGACAAGAAGTTTTTGTGGTAGAACAAAATTGTCCTTATTTAGATTTTGATGAAAAAGATTTTAAATCTTTTCACATTTATTTAAAAGATACAGATAATAATAAAATTATGTGCTATGCTAGAGTTTTAGCTCCAGGATTATCTTATGATACTGCATCTATTGGAAGAGTTATGGTATTAAATGCTTATAGAAAAAATGGCTATGCTCGAAAGTTGGTTTTACAGTGTATTGACTGCGTAAAAAATATATTAAAGGAAAAGGAAATTACTATTGGTGCCCAATTCTATTTAAAGGATTTTTACTCTTCATTAGGTTTTAAGGCTGTATCTGATGTATATGATGAAGATGGTATTCCTCACATTGATATGTATATGAAACTTGCATAAAAAAGTAAAAAGAGGATTAATTCAAAAATCCTCTTTCTCTCTAATAATTTTTAGGTATATTAAATTCATCTAAAACATTTATTCCATTCCAAAAATCACTGAGATAAATCTTTAAAACTGGTATTCCATGAGGCTCATCATCTAAATTTGCAAGAGATATGATGAGGTCTATATTTTTATTTTCAGAAAGAAAATATTCTATTCGATAATCTGGTATTACTTCTACAATCTCTATTTTATATGTACACTGAAGTTTTTTTATAACTGTTTCAGTAGCTCTTTGCTCAAAAGTATTATCTACTACAAGTATTCTCTTAGGTTTACTCTCAGCATATTTTTTCTTATCAATATTTTCCTGAAGAATTATTGCCAAAAGTATAAAATCTTCCATAACAAACTCCATAAAATACTTAGGTACCATTTCATATATTGTATTAAAAATTTTCAAACAATACTTAGGAACATCTGTAAAATCGAGATTTTTCTGTACAATATTAAATTTTGATTTATATATGGATATCTTAATTACTGAGAATATTTTACGAATAAACTCTTCGTCCATATTTAATTCATCATTATATTTTTCATTTAACTCTTTTAAAAATTCTTCTATATCTCTATGTAAACTCTCATTCAAATCTGCTGAATATATTCCCATAAGTATAAGTGTTATTGTATGAATAGAAAAATTACTTAGTTCTATATCATCTTTTACAAACTCTCTTACTATATTAAAATATTCATAATATTGCTGTGATGAATGAGCATATATATAATTATTTTCAAAACTCTTTCTTTTTAGATGAGAATCTACAAATACAGCTATTATTGCATAAAAACTGTATGTTTGAATATTTTTATTAGCCATCTTGAGCAGTTTATTTCCCTGAAGCATATATTCGTTCAACTTTTTTTCTGTCACTATTGAATAAAGTAACTCTTTAAAAACATTTTTAAGCTCTTTTCCCTTTGAAATAAATTTAGTAAGAAAGGCAATTAAAAGTATCTTAAGATGTTTTTCATCTCCATGTAAAGTTATTCCCTTCCCATGTATAACTTCAACTGTTATAGAGTATGGTGCCAGAAATTTTTTTATCTCTACTAAATCATAATTTAAAGTTCTTCTTGTTACATCTAGTATCCTACTTTCATGACTCAATATTATTTTGTCATCTATTAAAAGTTTAGTTATTAAATAATCTCTTCTATCAATATAAGTAAGTGAAGAAAATTCAGAAATTAACTTTTTTATTTTAACCATTTCTTTTTTTTCAATAAAATATTTATCTTTATTTTTTAATATTCCATTTAAATTACATTTATTTAGCACTGTATTTATATCTTTTATATTATAACGTATAGTCCTAGAATTGAGATTTAGAACAGAGGATAGGTCTTCAACCGTGTATTCATTCTGAAATAAAAGCCCTAGAATATTTAGATTTTTTCCATTAAGCATCTCTAACTCCTTTCAAATTTTGTATACATATTTATAAAAAAACAACCTATGAAATTTTTTTCATTATTTTTGAAAAAAAATTCGAATTTTATATTAATCAAAACAATGTTAATATAGGATATATTAATATGAATATACCCATAGTATACTTCATTTTAAGAAAAAAAAGAACTATCTTTAAAAATAAAATAGAATGAATCAAGGAGGCACACAAAAATGACAGAAAAAGAATTTATGAAAATGTATCTAGACTCTTTCAAACTAGATGGAAGACTAAAAAATATAGGCGAAGCTAAAAAAAGAGTAAAAGTTTTTTTTGATACTTTAAAACAAGTTATTGATGAAAATGAAAAAGTTATCTTTAAAGATTGGGGTAAATTTGAAATAGAGCATAGAGAGCAAAGAATTTATGGAAATCCTAAAACTAAAGAAAGAATAGTTATCCCTGCTAAAAGAGTTTTAAAGTTTACAGTTGGAAAAAAATTTGCTGACAGAGTTAAAAATAGTTAAAAGGGAAATGCTTCCCTTTTAACTTAAATATTTTTATTAACTCTAGATTTTATTTCATCATAAAGTCTAAATACAGTTGATGCTGAAAAAATACCTACAGCCATGGCTCCAGCTATAATAAAAGTTTGAATGCCTTTTTGAACTGCCATAGGATAATTTTTATCAATTAAATTATACATTGTATAATAAATTCCTCCTCCTGGTGCTAAAGGTATCAAGGCAGCTATCAATATTGTTGTTACAGGTGTATATATTATCCTAGAAACTGCTTCTGAATATAGTGCAAGAGCAAATGTTGCTATAAAGAATGTCAAGCCTTCAGAATAATTTAAATGCTGCCCTAAAAGATATACTGCCCAACTCAATCCACCAGCTATGCTGGTATGGAAGAGATTTTTATGTTTTATATTAAACATTAACCCAAATCCAAAGGTAGTGAATATAGCAGCTATAATCTGAAATATTATTTTTTCTATTGACATTAGTATGCCCTCCCTAAGTTTAGAAGTAATTTTAGTGCTATACCTGAACCTACAGCTATAGAAGTTCCTATCATTGCTACTTCACCTAGTCTGGAAAGTCCTGTAACAAGATCTCCTGAGAATATATCTCTCATAGAATTAATAAATGCAACTCCTGGTACCAATATCATCAAAGTGGAAATTATTGGAATGGAAACATCTGTTATAAATCCTAAATGAAGGAATAAACATGCTGTTCCAGAAGATATTCCACCACACAAAAGATTGGTAAAAAATGTTCCTAATTTTAGGGTATCAGTAATTCTTGTTGCTATTGCAATAAGTATACCACATAAAAAAGCAGCTAGAAACTCTCTTATATTTCCTGAAAATAAGAAAGTGAAAAATCCAGCTCCTATACAGTTGCCAGCAACATTTATAAAAAATGAATATGGCTTTTCATTTTCAATTTTGAGAAGTTCTTCTCTAAGTTCATCACAACTATAGTTGCTTATATTTCTTATTAGAGAATATACTTGATAGACTTTATCCAAATTAGTAGTTCTAGATGTTACTCTTTCCACAAGTGAGATAACTTCTCCCTCGGAGTTTTTAAGAGTAATTATTATACATGTAAGTGTAGCAAAACATTGAGGTGTCATTCCATAATGCTCAGCTACCTGACATATATGATTTTCTACTCTATATACTTCAGAGCCATTTTGCAACATAATTTTTCCTGTAAGACAGGCAAGTGAAAGAATCTTATATTCGGTTTTTTTATCCATTAAAATCTCCCAGATATTTTTTTATTTGCCTAAATTATAGCATAAAATACAAAAAATAGAATATCTAAAATAAATTTTACAAAATGATTTAATTATAAATAAGGAGTGATACATAAAATGAAAATAACACAAGAAAGTGATTACGCAATAAAAATCGTATTATATTTATCTAAATTAGATAAAGGTGAAATAGCAAATGCAAGAGAAATTAGTGAAGCTGAAAAAATGTCTATGAAATTTGCTCTTAAAATTTTAAGAAGGTTATGTAAAGTTAAACTTGTTGAATCTTTTAGAGGTATAAAAGGTGGATACAAATTAAAAAAGTCTGCAGACGACATCAGCTTGAGAAGTGTGATAGAAGTTATTCAAGGCGACCTTTTCATTAATACAAGCTTAAAAAATATAAACTCTGCTAAAAAAGTTGAAACTGATCCTGTAAATTCTCTACTTTATTCTATTCAAGAAGATGTCAAGAGAAAATTAAGCAATACAAGTTTTAAAGATTTAAGAGATGCTTCAGCTAAATAATGAAATCTAATATTAAAGGACTTGTTCAGTTGAACAAGTCCTTTTTCTTATTTCTTTATATAAATTTTTTCATACTCTTTCAAAGATTCTACAGCTTTATATGCAAGAGGATATACCCCTATCAAATTAACTATTGTCATAAGTCCTAATCCTAAATCAGCTAGATTCCATACTAAAAAATTTTGCCTAACTCCTCCAATAAAAAGCATTATTAGAGTAAAAACTTTAAATGCTTCTTGAAGCCATGACCTATCATATAAAAAAGCTAGATTTGGTTTAGCATAGAAACTCACTCCCAATATAGTACTAAATGAAAACAAAAATAATATAATTGCTGTAAATACAACTCCCCAATTTCCTACTTGATATCTAAAAGATTCTTGAAGAAGTGTCATTCCTCCAAGTCCTTCTGGAATACTTCCTTTTGATAATAATATAACAAAAGCTGTTGCACTGCATATTAATACAGTATCTACAAATACTCCTAATGCTTGAACCAAACCTTGCTTTACAGGGTGATCTATATCTGCAGCTGCTGCTGCACATGGTGCTGATCCCGAACCTGCTTCATTAGAAAATAAGCCTCTTTTTACTCCCTGCATTACTACACTTCCAAATGTTCCTCCTAAAAATTGCTTTATTCCAAAAGCATGTTCAAATATATCTATAATTGTTGCTGGAAGTATAGCTATATTTTTTATTATAATAAAAATAATTACAATAAGATATATAGCTGCCATTGCAGGAACCATCTTATCCAATACCTTCACTATTTTATCTCTTCTTCCAAAGAGAACTGCTGCTGCCAGTATTACAATAACTATAGATGTAATTCTTGGATTTATTCCAAATGCAGTATTAAAAGACTCAGTTACAGAATTAGATATAATTTGAAAAACTCCAGCCCAACATATAAGAGCAAATATTACAAATAAAACTCCCAGCCATTTTTTATTCAATCCTTTTGTGAGAAAATATGGAGCTCCTCCTCTATATCCTCCTTGTGGGTCTTTTTCTCTATATATTAAAGCTATTGTTGATTCTACAAATGCAGTAGCTGAACTTAAAAGAGCCACTATCCACATCCAGAAAACTGACCCTGGTCCTCCTACAGAAACTGCTGCTACTACTCCTGCCAAGTTTCCCACTCCTACTCTTGAAGCTGTACTTATACAAAAAGCTTGGAACGAACTTATTCCTTCTCTATTTTTTTTGGTTTTTTCAGTTATAAGAGATATCATATGCTTAAATAACCTAAATTGCACACCTCTTGTTTTTACTGTAAATACTATTCCACTTATTACTAAGATTACTACAAGCAGATTTTTATTCCACATAATATTGTTTATAATATCAACTATTGACTCAAAAGAATTCATTTTTCCTCCAATTTTTAAATACAAAAAGAGCCTGATACAAAAATACTTTCTAACCTCTGATATGAATAGATTTAAGTAATTTTTGAATTAGACTCTTTTAATTTTACTTTATTTTTTCTATTCTGCTATCCTACTATTTGAAACTCTTTTATTTTTTTCTCTACTTCTTCAATATTCACTGGGGGAACTTTTACTATATTACCATTTATTCTTACTTCTATCTCTACTTTCCCTTTAACTTTAGAATATTTTGAAAACAGATTTAATGCAAACTGTTTTTCCTCTTCTGAAAAATTTCCATATCCAAGTATATGTGGTCCTGCCATTTGACAACCTGTTATATGAAAACTTCCCATTTCTTTATATTGATCTATTTTATTATTTCCCTCTTCATCTCTTCCAACAAAAAGATATTTTCCTTTATCTAATCTATAAAATCTTCCTATCTTTAGTAAATGAAATAAATAAGATTCTTTTTCTTCAAGCAATCCATCTTTTTCTAATATCTCTAGTCTATCTGAATAAGCTGGGTCTGTCAGCAGGCACCCTCCACCAGGTGTAGGATAATCTTCAATCCCATAATATTTCATGAGATCCATTTGTCTTCCTCTTCCTCTTCCTTGAATATCCAGCAATTTTTCTCTATCTACCCAGCCTTCTAATTCGGCTTTGCTTGGAGGGAGAAGCTTAGCTGACAATGGTCTTAATACTAAATCCTCCATTCCTGAAAGTTTTTTTACTTTTTCCAATGCTGCTGCATTTTGTGACATTGGTCTTTGTCCAAGTACTTCTCCAGATATTACAAATTGTGCTCCATATTCCTCTAAAAGTTCTCCAGCAATCTTAAACATTAACGAATGACAATCAATACAAGGATTCATATTTTTTCCTCTGCCATATACAGGATTTTTTACTATCTCTGTGTGTCTGCTTTTAAAATCAATATATTCTAATTTGATTCCAAGCTGCTCTGCCATTTTCTCAGCCTTTTCATTCTTTCCACCAAAAAAATGCGAAACAAAATTCAAGGCTATAACTTCCACACCTTGATCTTTTACAACTTTTACAGCAAGTGCACTATCCAGCCCACCAGAAAAAAGAGCTAATGCCTTTATCTTTTTTTCCACTTCTATTTTTCCTCTCTTCCAAAATCTAAAATTGTTCTACCTTTACTATCTTTTTTTCCTTCATAATATACTTTCATGCTCTTAGGAACAGCAGTATATACTTTTTTACTTATTTCAATAAAACTAGCACCTTTTATACTCATAGCTCCAGCTAAAAAATCCATCAGTCTTTGAGCTGTAGGAAGGTCTAGATATTCAAGATTTAAAGTTACCATTTTATCACTTTTTATATATGTAGCTATCTTTTTACAATCTGCAAAAGTCTTAGGGTCTACAAATATAGTCTGATAATTTCCTCCTGCATTTAATTCAGCTTCAAGGCTTGAAGATGTTTTTCCATATCCTCCTAAATTTAATGGTGTGCTATCTTTAGGAGCTGTAACTTCCTGCTCTTTTCCATTAGAATTTACTTCAATTATTCCAGTATCATCAAGTTCTTCTAATCCTTCCATATCATCTATTTCATTTGTTTCAGGATTGTCTATCCCTAAAAGTTCTTTTAAATCTTGAAAAACTTTAAAAGAGTTTTTCCCACCTTCTTTTTTCTTCATTCTATTAAAACCTCCTATTGAAAAATCTTTCTACCTACTCTTATTAATGTTGCCCCTTCTTCCAATGCTATTTTATAATCATTAGTCATTCCCATAGAAAGTTCAACTAATTTTCCTTTAAACCATTTTTCATTTAGTTCATCTTTTATTTCTCTTAATCTTCTAAAAACACTTCTTAATAGTTCTTCATCATTAACAAATGGTGCCATAGTCATTAAACCTACTATATTTATATTTTTCAATTCCATTAATTGAGGAAGTTCTTCATATAATTCCTCAAGCTCATATCCTTCTTTACTCTCTTCTCCAGCTATGTTTATTTCAAGTAAGACATCAATAATTCTATTATACTGTTTTGCTCTTTTGTCAATCTCCTGAGCAAGAGATAATTTATTTACTGAATGTATCATTTTTACATATTCTGCAATATACTTTACTTTATTTTTCTGAAGATTACCAATAAAATGCCACTCTACATCTTTTATTCCCATTTCATTAAATTTTTCCTGTTTCTCTTTCATAATTTGAGCTTTATTTTCTCCAAAAACTTTCACTCCACAATTTACTATTGGAATCATCTCTTCTGCTCCTACATACTTTGTAACAGCTATGAATCTTGCTCTTTCAGAATTTAATGAGTGTTTTTTTATATCCTCTTCTATTTCTAAAATATTTTTTTTAATATCACCCATTATTTTTCAACTCCTTATATAAATTCATCTAACACATCATTTGCAACCATAAGTCCCTTTTTAGTTAAAATAAAATATTCTCCACTTTTTTTTAAATAACCTCGTTTTTCAAGGGATATACACTTTTCTATATACTCCCCTTCTGGTCTAACTCCTTTTTTTAAAAGTCTAAAACCTAAAATATATTTATATTCTTCTTTTTCTTTTGAAGTCAGCCTCTCTTTTTCTATAATTGGTTTTTCCTTACTTTCTATACTATCATAATATTCTAAAAATTTCATCTGATTTTTATATCTTAGATTATCAATATATCCAGATGCTCCTAAACCTATTCCTAAATATTCTTTATTTTCCCAGTATTTTGTATTATGTATAGCCTCTTTTTGAGGTAATGAAAAATTAGATATTTCATAATGAATATATCCTGCCTTTTCAGCTATCTCTATTATTTTTTCAAACATATCTGCTTCTATTTCATTTTCAGTTTCTCTTAGAAGTCCCTTTTTCAGCTTCTCAAAAAATACAGTTCCCTCTTCCCAGATAAGTGAATAAATAGAAAAATGTTCTGGCTTCATACTTAATAGTTTCTTTAAATCATTTTCTACTTCTTCCACACTTTGTCCTGGCAATGAGAACATCAAATCAAGGCTTATATTTTCAAATCCTGCTTTTCTTGCATTATAATAAGTTTCTATTCCTTCTTCTGAAGAATGCATTCTTCCAAGTATTCTCAAATATTTTTCATCAAATGACTGTATCCCTATACTCAATCTGTTTATTCCTATTTTTTTTAATTGAACAAGTTTATTATAATCTACAGTCTTAGGATTTACTTCAAGAGTTACCTCAGCATCTTCTTCTATATCTAGTTTTTTTAGAATTCTAGCTATATCTTCAAAATCTAAAAGAGAGGGGGTTCCACCCCCGAAATAAACTGTGTTATATTTATATGGAGGATATAAGTCTATTTCCTTCAATAAATAATCTACATATTTCTTTCTACTCTCTTCATTAGATTTGAATGATAAAAAATCACAATAGTTACATTTATTTAAACAGAAAGGAATATGTATATATATCCCATCTACCATTGATTTTCCTCCATTTAGTTTATAATGAATCTACATAAGCTTGAAAACCAGTTTTAATATCTTCGAGCTTAGCCAATGATTTCTCTTTAACCTTATCCACAACACAAATATAATACTTTATCTTTGGCTCAGTTCCAGAAGGTCTTGCTGTTACATAAGTTCCATCTTCAAGTATAAATTGAATAACATCTGATTTAGGTAAATCAATTTTTGATGTTGTTCCAGTTTTCATATTTTTCTCTATCTGTAGTTTAAAATCTTTGTAACATTCAACTTTTTTACCACATATTACTTCATGCTCATGTGTTCTTAAATTTTCCATTATTCTTCCTATTTCTTCCAGTCCATCTTTACCCTGTTTAGTTATAGCTACTGTTTCTTCTACATACCAACCATATTTATCATATAATTTATTCAACTCTTTATACACAGTTGTCCCTATACTATTATAGTAAGCAGCCATCTCTGATATCATCAAAGTAGCTACTACAGCATCTTTATCCCTTACATGTGTTCCTACTAAATAACCTATAGATTCTTCAAATCCAAATAAGAAAGTTCCATCTAGTTCCTTAGTTTCAAACTGCCTAATTTTTTCTCCTATATACTTGAAACCTGTAAGTGTTCTATATAATTTTATTCCTTTGTCTTTAGCTATTACATCAAGCATAGGTGTAGAAACTATTGTTGATATTACTGCTCCATTTGAAGGAATATTCTTATTCATTTCTAAAAGATAATTCATTAAAAGAACTCCAATTTGATTCCCATTAGGATATACCCAATTTCCTTCATTATCTCTAATTGCCATACCTGTTCTGTCTGCATCTGGGTCATTTGCAAGACATATGTCTGCACCTATTTTATCAGCAAGTTCTGTACTCAGCTTAAATACTGACTTATCTTCTGGGTTTGCATATGGACAAGTTGGAAACATTCCATCTGGCATTTCCTGTTCAGGCACTGTATACACAGAATCAAATCCCATTTCTTTCAACACTCTCTGTACTGCTACCCTTCCTGTTCCATGAAGTGGAGAATACACTATTTTAAAATCTTTCTTTCCTGGTATATCTCTATTAATAGCTTGTTTTTCTACTTCTTCTACAAATCTGTCATCTATTTCTTTCCCGATATATTCTAATAGTCCTCTTGATTTTGCTTCCTCTTCTGAAATCATTTTTATGTCACTGAATATATCTACACTATTCACTTCATTTACTATACCACTTGCCTGAGGCTCTACTATTTGTGCCCCATCTTCCCAATATACTTTATATCCATTATATTCTTTTGGATTATGAGAAGCTGTTACCATTACTCCAGCCTGAGCTTTTAATTCTCTTGTAGCAAATGATAATTCTGGTGTTGATCTTAGTGATGTGAAAAGATAAGCTTTAATTCCATTTCCTGCTAAAACAAGAGCTGTATTTAATGCAAATTCAACTGAGTCTATTCTACAATCATAGGCTATAGCTACTCCCTTTTTCTTTCCAATTTCACCTGTATTTTTTATTATATAGTTAGCAAGTCCCTGAGTTGCCTTTCTTATGTTGTATTTATTGATTCTATTCTTTCCTATCCCTCTTATTCCTCTCATTCCAGCAGTACCAAAACTCAAATCAGTATAAAACCTATTTTCTATTTCTGCATCATTTCCTTTTATACTCATTAGTTCTTCTCTATCTTCTTTATCAAGGTAATCTGAATTTAGCCATAATTCATATCTTTTTAAAATTTCTTTTTCCATACCCATGCCTCCAAATATATTAAGATTTTTAGTTCAATTTAAAATTACTTTATTATATATTATACCTCATTTAAATCTTATTCAGAAAATATTTTTAAAAAATTTTTTTTAATTTACATTTTTACATTTTGATGTGTTTCATTTTTTAAGTTTAATGACTTATAAATATACAAAACATTTATAAAATTTAATTTTATTCCGAAATAATATATTATATATATTTGAAAGATATATAAAAGTTGTGGTATATTAATCATAACAGTATATTTAATATATAATTAGAATATAATTTTTTTACGGTATAAAATAACGAATATTTTCAAGGAGGACACAAAAATGATATTAAATCTTACCACTATTCAGACTATGGCTTTAGCTGTCTTAGTTCTTTATTTTGGAAAATTTATTAACAACACTTTTAATTTTTTAAAAGAAAATTGTATTCCTGATGCAGTTACAGGAGGAACTATATTCTCAATAGTGACTTTAATAGGACATGAAACTGGTTTCTTTTCTTTTATTTTTGAAGATACTTTAAGAGAAGTCTTCATGATAGCTTTTTTTACAACTGTTGGTTTTTCTGCAAGTATAAAATTGTTAAAAAAAGCTGGAATACCTGTACTAATGTTTCTTTTGGCAGCTATAGGACTTGCCATACTTCAAAATGTTTTTGGTGTGGCAATGGCTAAATTTCTTCATATCAATCTCCTTATTGGACTTGCTACTGGTTCTCTAGCTACAACAGGAGGTCCTGGTACTGCTGGAGCTTTTGGTCCTATCATAGAACAATTTGGTGCCCAAGGAGCAACTATGGTTGCCATGGCAACTGCCACTTATGCACTTATTGCAGGGAGTATTATTGCTGGTCCCATATGTAAAAGACTCATAAAAAAACATGAGTTACTTGAAAAGAAAAATAATAAATCTGATTTTGAAAATTCTGGGAATAAAAATGAATTTCTTTCTGCTAAAAAAGTTCTTCCAACTGGATTTCAAATTGTTATAGCTATGGGAGCTGGAAGTTTAATTTCAAATTTTTTAAGTAGTTTAGGTTTAGTTCTTCCTCCATACATAGGAGCAATGTTTGCTGCAACTATTATGAGAAATATGTCTGACTACTCAGGAAAATTTGAAATTGATTTAGATATAGTATCTATTATTGGAAGTTTTACTCTTGCTATGTTTCTTTCAATGACACTTATGAGTTTTAAACTATGGGAATTGAAGGAATTGGCTCTTCCTTTGATTCTTATGCTTATTGGACAAACTATTCTTATGGGTGGATTTGCATATTTTATTACTTTCAATATTACTGGTAGAGATTATGATGCTGCTGTTATGACAGGAGGTCATTGTGGTTGTGGTTTTGGTACTACTCCAAAAGCTCTTGCCAATATGGAAGCTCTTACAGAAAAGTATCTACCTTCACCTAAAGCATTTTTTGTTATTCCCATTGTTGGTGGATTATTTATTGATTTTTTTAATGCTGCCATCATCACATTTTTTATAAATCTGGTTAAATAATCCCCTTTTTTAACCTGAATCAAAAAACCTCTCCTTTTATGTAAGGAGAGGTTTTTTATTCTTAATTATTACATCATTCCTGGCATCATTCCGGGATTACCCATTTCAGGTTCCTTTGCCTCTTTTTTTGTTGCAACCAATACTTCAGTAGTAAGTATTAGTGCAGATACTGATGCAGCATTTTGAATTGCTGATCTTGTTACTTTAGCTGGATCTATAATTCCTGCTTCTACCATGTTTACATATTTTTCTGTTGCAGCATTAAATCCAAATCCTTCTTCCATTTCTCTTACTTTTTCTACAACAACTGCTCCATCTACTCCAGCATTTTCTGCTATTTGTCTTAATGGAGAAGTCAATGCCTTTTTAACTATTTCTACTCCAATACCTTCTTCACCTTCAAGTTTGAAATTTTCCATAGCTTTTACAATTTCTAATAAAATAGTTCCTCCACCAGGTACTATTCCTTCTTCTACTGCTGCTCTTGTAGCATTCAGTGCATCTTCTATTCTCAATTTTTTATCTTTCATTTCTGTTTCTGTAGCAGCTCCTACTTTTATTACAGCCACTCCACCAGATAATTTAGCAAGTCTTTCTTGTAATTTTTCTTTATCATAATCAGAAGTTGTAGCTTCTATCTGATTTTTTATAGAATTTACTCTTCCTTTAATATCTTCAGTTGTTCCCATTCCATCTACTATTACAGTCATATCTTTTGTTACTTTTACTTTTTTAGCTCTTCCTAACTGTGCAATAGTTGTTTCTTCAAGTTTCATTCCTTTCTCTTCAGAAATCACTTCTCCACCTGTAAGCACTGCTATATCTTCTAGCATAGCTTTTCTTCTGTCACCAAATGCTGGGGCTTTTACTGCTACAACATTTAAAGTTCCTCTTAATTTATTGATTACTAATGTAGTAAGTGCTTCTCCTTCAAGTTCATCAGCTATTATAAGTACTGGTCTTGAAGCTTGTACTGTTTCTTCTAATACTGGAAGTATATCTTTCATACTTGATATTTTTTTATCTGTTATAAGAATATATGGATTATCTAACTCTGCTGTCATTCTTTCTGTATCTGTTACCATATAAGGAGAAATATATCCCTTGTCAAACTGCATTCCTTCTACCACTTCTAAAGTTGTTTCAAGAGATTTTGCCTCTTCTACAGTTATTACTCCTGTTTCTCCAACTTTTTCCATAGCTTGAGCTATAAGTTTTCCAATTTCTTCATCTCCTGCTGATACTGATGCAACTTGAGCTATTTCATCATTAGACTGAATCTTTTTAGCTCTTGCTTTAAGATGCTCAATAACTTCCTTAGTTGCTTTGTCAATTCCTTTTTTGATAAACATAGGATTTGCTCCTGCACTTACCATTTTCAATCCTTCTTTTACTATTGCTTGAGCTAATATAGTAGCTGTTGTAGTTCCATCTCCTGCTACATCATTTGATTTAGTTGCTACTTCTTTTACTAACTGAGCTCCCATATTTTCAAATGGATCTTCTAGTTCTATCTCTTTTGCAATAGATACTCCATCATTTGTGATAAGTGGTGATCCATAACTTTTTTCAAGAACAACATTTCTTCCTCTTGGTCCTAATGTTACTTTCACTGCATCTGCTAATATATTTACACCTTTTTCAAGTTTTTTTCTTGCTTCTTCATCAAACTTTAATATTTTTGCCATTATATATCCCTCCTGATTATTCAACTACTGCTAATATATCCTCTATATTTAAAATAAGATATTTCTCTTCTTTATCTTTTATCTCAGTTCCAGAAAATTTAGCATAAACTACCTTTTCTCCAACTTTGATATCAGATAGTTTTTCTCCCTTTCCTACTGCTATAACTTCACCTAAATTAGGTTTTTCCTTCTCTCCAGCTCCTGGAAGAATAATTCCACTTGCAGTTTTTTCTTCCACTTTTACAAGTTTAACTAAAACTCTTTCTCCTATTGGTCTGATATTCACAACATATCCCTCCATTCATTATTTTTTATTAGCACTCATTGATGACGAGTGCTAGTTTTTACATATACATATTAAATCATTTACTTTTCTCTGTCAATACTTTTTTTCAATTTTTTATTTTCTTTTTATGACTCTTGTATTTTAAATTTTTTATTGATAAAATATTTAAATGGCATATTTATCTTGGGAGGATTCATGCAAAAAGAAAAAATTGATTTATCTGAATTTTATAAAAGTTTCCTTACTATTGGAATACCTTTAATGATACAGCAACTAATCTCTTCATCACTAAATTTTATTGATAATCTTATGATAGGAAGACTGGGAACTGAATTTATTGCAGCTGTTGGATTTGCTAATAGTGTATATAGAATATTGGATCTTTTTTTATTTGGACTATGTAGTGGTATGGGAGTATTTATAGCTCAATATTTTGGTAAGAAAAACTTTGAAATGATAAGAAGAATATTAGGAAAACTTGTACTTGCTGGTATTACTCTTTCTCTTATTTTTTCTATTATTACTTTTATTGGAGCTGAAAAAATAATTGGAATCTTTACTAAAGAACCACAGGTTTTATCTATTGGGGTATCTTATATAAGAAGAGCACTATTTTCTTATACATTTTATGCTATTTCTTTTAGTATAGGCTTCTGTCTTAGAGCTATGGGACTTACTAGAATTCCTATGATATCTGCTTCCATTGGAGTTACTGCAAACACATTTTTCAACTATTGTTTTATATATGGTAATTTTGGATTTCCACGTTTAGAAGAAAGAGGAGCTGCCTTAGCTACTGTTATTGCTAGAATGTTGGAACTTTCAACTATTTTATTTATAGTTTATAAGAAAGATTTTAATCTAAAAGGAAATTTACAATCTTATTTAAATCTTCCTAAAAACCTTATAAAAGAAATAATAAAAATTTCTACCCCTGTTTTTCTTACAGAAATGTTGTGGATACTTGGAGTAGTTTCCCTTTCAGTAGCATATTCTAAACTGGGAACTACACAGGCTGCCTGTGTGCAGATAGCTGATATTATCACTGCTATTTCTTCTGTATTATTTATGGGAATATCCAACTCAGCTTCTGTTATAATTGGGCATACCATAGGTAAGGGTAATAAAAATAAAGTTATCATATATTCAAAAAAAATATTGCAGATAGCTTTTGGAATGGCTTTATTTAGCCTTTTTCTTGTTCAAGGACTTACAAATACTATTGTTTCTTTATATCATCTTCCTTCAGATACACATATATTAGCTATAAAAACTATGAGGACAGTAGGAATGTTTGTTTTTCTAAAAATGATTAACTGGACTCTATTAATAGGACTATTCAGAGCTGGAGGAGATACAAAAGTTGCATTCTGTTTAGATATATTTCCACTATGGTTCTATGCTGTTCCAGTAGCTTTTATTGGAGCATATTACAAAGTTCCAGTTTATATTTTAGTTGGAATAGCAGATTTTTCAGAAGTTATTAAACTTGCTTTTTCATTATTTAGGTATAGAACTTTAAAATGGATAAGAGATGTTACTGTATAGGAGAAGAATATTATGACAGAAAAAGAATTAGAAGAAAATCCAATTGATTTAGAAGAAGAATTTTTAGATGTAAATATTTCAACTTTTGGAAAATTTTTCCCTATTAAAAATTTAGAGAAAACTTTGGGAAATTCTATTTATCAATATTATCTTGAAAGAAATAAGATATGGAAAGAAGAAATCATTTTAGAGTATATAAAAATAAAAATTGAAAAAATAAAGCAGCAAAAATCTTTTGATAAGGAAGATACCATAATTTTAAAATTATTTGAAGTATACGAACTTATGGAAGATGCTGAAAAAAATACTGATATGGACTTTACAACACAATATCTGAATCTATCAGATGAAAAAGAGATTCTTTTGAAATTATTGATAATGATAGAAAAAAGATTTAAAGATTCTCTCGATACTGCTCTTGACCTTATAATTGGACAATCTTTTTCAGATATTAGCGAAGAATAAAAAAAACTGCCTTTATAATTTGAAGGTAGTTTTTTATTTTCATAATTTTATTTTCATAATTTTATTTTTAAAATTCTTCATCAATTTTATCTTCTTTTATTGTTTCAACAATTCCTAACATAAAAAGATGGATAAAATAAAATGGTAAAAATATACAATATAGTATTTTTTTCATAACCTCTCCCCAGAGCTTATTGCCCAATTCTATTTTACAATGAGTGATTTCCTAAATTTTAATTTCTAAATTTAAAGATAATCCTAGATTTCTACTTGTATTTAATTTATTTTTTTATTTTACTTTTCCAATTTTACTTAAGTGTTTTATTTCCTCTTTAATATTTCTATGGTGAAGTTCTTTCACATCTACATTATAAAATTTAAACATCACTTCCAAAATAATTCCCATAGATAAAGCTGTAATTATTGTTCCTAGTCCAAGTTCTCCTCCTAGTAGCCACCCTAGAGAAAATGCAATTATTTCTATTATATTTTTTATAAGTCCTACTGAATATTTTGTTCTTTTAGTAAGTATCTGCATAAATCCATCTCTTGGTCCACACCCCATTCCCTGCACCATGTATAGAAAAATACCATAACTATAAATTAAAATTCCTATCAGCAGCATAATTATTTTTAAAGACAGAGATTCTGCAACTGGAATAAAATTTAAATATAGTATCAAATCCATAAAAACCCCTATGGACATAAAGTTCAATACTGTTCCAAGACCTATTGGCTGCCCTAAAAATATATCTAATACAACTATCATCAGTCCTAATCCTATACTTGCCTGCCCTATTGTTATTCCCAGAGTTTTTGATAATCCCTGATGAAGAACGTCCCATGGAGATAGCCCAAGGTTTGCCTTTAAAATTATTATGCAACCTAGTGCACAAGCAAACAATCCAATAAATAATTTAGTAAATCTTATAATCTCTTTTTTCATCTTTTCCCCCTGAGTTAATACACTCTTCCATAATACATTATTATACCTATCTTACTACATATTTATTTTTATTTCTATGATTTTATCAGTTATTTTTAATCACATTAAAGTATCTTGGTTAAATAATATCTTTTTCCAAATATAGGATAATTTTCCAAGACAAACACTTCTCTATAACCATATTTTTTATAAAATGCTGGTGCCTGAAAACTAAAAGTATCTAAAAATACATATTTACATCCCCTTGTTCTAGCTGTTTTTTCTGCCTGTTCTAAAATCCGGCTTCCTATCTTTTTCTCTCTTAATTCTTCACTTACCCACAAATATTTTATGAAAAGCCAGTTACCATGTGTATTTCCTATCAACCCTGCAGTTTTCTCTCCATTCTCATTTAATAAAAAAATTCCTAAATCTTTAGGATTTTTATCCTCTATTCTTGATAAATTATATTCTAATAATCCTTGAAAAATAATTTCTTCATCTTCTTTTTCAATTTTATCAGTAATTTTAAAGTCCATTTTTACACCTCTTAATATTTAATTATCTTATTTTCTATTCTAACATATCACAGCAAAATCTACTACTTATTCATATTATTTATACTTTATAATTAATCAACCTTGGTTTCCATCTTATATAAATTTTCTAAAATAAAATTTACTTAATTTAATTTTTTTTATGATATAATAAAATATATTTTATGGAGGTGTGGTTTTATGAAAAAAATGGATAGTGTATTCTTCCTATAATAGGAAGGTACTCTTAACCCTTTCTATTATAGGTTTCTAAGAAAATAAAAACTTAAATAATAGTAAAGGAGATAAAAATGAATAATTATAGAATTATATCTGTAGGAAAAAATATATACAAAATTTCAAATGGAACTGATGAAATCAATGCTGTAATCACTGGAAAAATGGCATATGAAAAAGTGTTGCCAGTAGTGGGAGACTATGTTGTTGTAAGTGAGGAAAAACAAATAATTGATATTCTTCCAAGAAAAACAAAATTATCCAGAAAAGCTGCTGGAAAGGATATGAGAGAGCAGGTCATAGTCAGTAATATTGACTATATTTTTATAGTTACTTCTTTAAATAAAGATTTTAACATAAAAAGATTGGAAAGATATCTCACTCTGGTATATGATTCTGGTGCTGCTCCAGCTTTTATTCTGACTAAGGCTGATTTAGAAGATAATATTTCTGAAAAAGTATCTGAATTGGAATCTATAGCTTTTGGAGTTCCTATTCATGTAGTTTCATCTTATGAAGAAAAAGGTATTGATGAAGTTAAAAGTTATCTAAAAGATAATATCACTATTGCTTTAATAGGTTCTTCTGGAGTTGGCAAATCAACTCTTATCAATAAGCTAATTGGAGAAGATATCATCAAAACATTAAGCATAAGGGAATCTGACGCTAAAGGAAGACATACTACTACAAGCAGAGAGATATTTAAAGTTGGAAATGGTTTCATAATAGATACTCCTGGTATGAGAGAACTTCAAATTTGGAGTGGAGATACTGATACTGCTTTTAAAGATGTCGAAGAACTTGCTCTTCAATGTAGATTCAGCGACTGTACTCATACTTCTGAACCTGGATGTGCTGTAATCAAAGCTGTTGAATCAGGAGAAATTTCTCAGGAAAGGCTGGATAACTACTTCAAATTAAAAAAAGAAATAGTTAATACTCAAAACAAACTTTTACATGGACATAAATTTATGGAAAAAGAAAAAGTAAAAAATATGATGGGATCATTAAGTGCAAGAAAAAAGCTTAGTAATAAGTAGCTTCCCACTTATACAATATCTGCCTTTTATTTTTGACAGAGTAAATATCCTGTGTTAGAATACAGATACCCCTAGCAGTATAAAGGATGGTGTAAAATGAAAAAATGTATGGACTCTAAGACTCTTCATGTAAGAATAAAAAAAATCATTGGGCAGTTAAATGCTATAGATAAAATGATTGATGAGGATATTCCATGTGAAGATGTTCTTATTCAAGTAAATGCTACCAAAAGTGCATTACATAAAGTAGGGCAGGTAATATTGGAAGGGCATTTGAATCATTGTGTTCGTGAAGGAATTGAACATGGAGATTCAGAAAAAACTATTGAAAAATTTACTAAAGCTATTGAGCAGTTTTCAAGAATGTAGCTACTAAAAAATTTAAAAGAAAAAGAGGATTCCTCTAAGGAGAAAAGTATTGAATCTAATCTCCTTGAAGATATCCTCTTTTTTAATTCAGACAGATTTTTTACTGTCTTATTTTATCTTAGTAGTTTTCAGCTTTTCTTTCAAAGTAAGCTTTAGCAAATCCACAAGTTGGACAACTTTCAGGAGCTTCAGCACCATAATGTACGTGTCCGCACTGTCTGCACATCCATTTAGTTTCTCCCTCATTTTTGAATACAAGGTTTTTCTCAACATTAGCAAGAAGTTTTAAGTATCTTTCTTCATGCTCTTTTTCTACTCTAGCTACATTTTCAAATTTAACAGCTAACTCTTCAAATCCTTCTTCTCTTGCTTCTTTAGCCATACGAGCATACATATCTGTCCACTCACCATTTTCTCCCTCAGCAGCAGTTTTTAAGTTTTCAGCTGTATTTCCAAGTCCGTGAAATTCTTCATACCACATTTTAGCATGTTGGCTCTCTTGCTCAGAAGTTTCCATAAATATAGCGGCTATTTGTTCAAATCCTTCTCTTTGTGCTACTTGTGAGAAATATTTATATTTGTTTCTAGCTTGTGATTCTCCAGAAAAAGCTTCCATAAGATTTTTCTCAGTTTTAGTTCCTGCATATTTGCTTCCAGAAGCTTTCTCTTCTTCTACTAAAACAAATTTGTCTGCCCCTTGTTTACATACTGGGCACTTTTCAGGTGCAGTTTCCCCTTCATGAATATATCCACATACTGTACATCTAAATTTTTTCATATTATCCTCTCCTTTTCCTAATTCTTTACTTCTATCATAATATTGAGTATGCAGCATTTCTTCTGCCAGCTCACTCAATGGATGACCATAAAATTCTTTGTATAACGCTATTATTTCACTATTTTCATGACTGCTTCTTATTGGTGTAAGTGTATCTTTTTTATATAGGCTGTCTATCCTTTTTTGATTTATCTCATCTCTTTCTGCATCGAGATCTTTAGGCTGACCTCCTCCACCAATACATCCACCTGGACAAGTCATCACTTCTATAAAATGATATGATTTCTCACCATTTTTAACTTTCTCTATAACCTTATCTGCATTCTCTGTACCATATATTACTGCTACATTTACAGTTAAGTCTCCAACCTTTATTCCAGCTTCTTTTATTCCTTCCATTCCACGAACTTCTTTTAATTCGAATAAGTCAGCAGGTGCTTTTTCATGAGTAACATACTCATAAGCTGTACGAAGTGCTGCTTCCATTACTCCACCTGTGTTTCCGAATATTATTCCTGCTCCTGTAGATTCTCCCATCACTTTATCAAATGATGATTCTTCTAAAGCTTTAAAGTCCACTCCTGCTTCTTTAGCCCAAAGAGCCAGCTCTCTTGTAGTGATTACATAATCCATATCACGCATATCTTCTATTCCAAGTTTTTTACCAGCATCTTTCATTTCATCTCTGCGAATTTCAAACTTTTTCGCTGTACATGGCGTCACAGCTACATTTACTATTTTTTCAGGGTCAATATTCATCTTTTTAGCAAAATAAGTTTTTATAGTTGGACCCTGCATTCCAATAGGACTCTTTGCAGTAGACAGATTAGGCAGTATTTCTGGATGATAGATCTCTGCATATTTTACCCATGCTGGACAGCAGCTTGTAAACTGCGGCAAAGGTTTACTTCCAGTAGTTATTCTTTGAATAAGTTCGCTTGCTTCCTCCACTATAGTAAGGTCGGCTGCAAAGTTAGTATCAAGAATATAGTTTCCTCCTAATGCTCTCAACAAAGATACCATTTTCCCTTCTACTAAGCTCCCTTTTTCCATTCCAAACTCTTCACCTAAGGCTACTCTTACTGATGGAGAAGTTGAAAAAATAACTATCTTATCTTTGTTTTTTACTACTTCAGCAATCTGCTGATACTCGTATTTTTCTGTGATACTGCTTGCAGGACATACATTAGCACATTGACCACAGTTAATACAAACAGCTGTATCATTTGTATCTTTCAAACTGTATGTTCCATGTACGCCTATGTAATCACGGCATATATCTCTGCACATACCACACTTAATACATTTTTCTTCAAAACGCATAATTGACGGATTATCAAGCTCAATAGGAACTCTGATATCCATTGATAAGTGTTTACTCACGGCATTTCCTCCTAAAATCACATTTTTTTCTTACACTCTTTACATATTCCTACAAACTCTAAATTATGACTTTCTATTAAAAACCCATCTTCATCTTCGTGATTGATAATCTCGTTATAAGGATAAGTACTGTCAATTATTTTTCCACAGATTTTACATCTCAAATGATAATGTTTTTCTGTATGAGGATCATATCTGTCCTCTCCATCTGGAGAACTTATCTTAGTAATTATTCCATCTTTTTCAGCTTCATTCAATACTCTGAAAACTGTAGCTCTACTTACTTTATATCCTCTTTTTTCCAGTTCTTTCATTAATACAGCAGCAGTAGGATGGTTGTCTAGTTCTTTTATTACTTCAAATATAGCTTTTTTTTGCGGTGTATTCCTTTTCATCCTAACACCTCCTTATTGATACTTAGTCTCAATAAGATGGTAATATATTTTTTATAAAAAATCAAGCTTTTTTTCGTCTTTATACAAGAGTATGGATTATATTTTTATTCCAACCAAAGAAAATACTGGAAAAGAATCAATTTATTTTAAATAATTTTTTTATTTTTTTCTTGACTTCATATACCCCTATAGGTATAATTATACCCATAGGGGTATATCGCTTTTACATCCAATTTTTAATTATTTAAAGGAGGAGTTTATGTATTTTACTATTTTCATGATCATAGCTGGTTTTTGTCTTCTGCTTGCTGGACTTCATTTTTTCATCAAAGAAAAGCACGATAAAGACAGTAGAAAAGTTTATGGAAGTATGACTTTGATAGGAGCAATTATAGTTATAATCAATATTTTTAAAATTTAATTTATAAAATTTAAGGGGGAAATACTTTGGAAAAAGCAGAAGAATTTTTAAGCAGTATTCCTATGACAATCATAGGAGGAATATTTTTAGGAATAAGTCTTGTTTGTATGCTTATGGGGATAGAACTTCCTGTAAATCCAGCATGGGTACCAATAATAATATCTGGTATTCCTATCTTATATGGAGCTTTAACAGCTCTTTTTTGTGAAAAAACTATTTCATCTGAACTTTTAGTCTCTACTGCAATAGTTGCATCTGTTGCAATAGGAGAGATATTTGCAGCTGGGGAAATTGCCTTTATTATGGCAATAGGGGAAATACTGGAGGATATTACTGTAAACAGAGCAAAAAAAGGTATCAGCCAGCTTATAAAATTATCCCCTCAACAGGGATGTAAAATAATAAAAGAAAATGGAAAAACAACAGAAAAAATTGTTCCAATTGAGGAAATATACAAAGATGATATATTGAGAGTACTTCCAGGAGAAATGATTCCTGTAGATGGAAAAATAATTTTTGGAAATTCATCTGTTGACCAATCTATAATGACAGGGGAATCACTTCCAATAGATAAAACTATTGGAGATGAAGTATTTTGCGGTACTGTAAATTGTGATGGCTCTATTGATATCATAGCCACTAAAGTTGGAGAAGATTCTTCTCTTCAAAAACTTATTAAAATGGTAAAAGAAGCTGAAGAAAATAAAGCTCCAATGCAGAGAATTGTTGATAAATGGGCTGGTTGGCTAGTTCCAACAGCTTTAATTATAGCTGTTATTGCCTATTTTATTACATCTGATATTATTAGAGCAGTTACTGTTTTAGTTGTTTTCTGTCCTTGTGCTCTGGCTCTTGCCACTCCTACATCTATCATGGCAGCTGTGGGACAGGCTGCTAAAAATGGAGTTTTAATAAAATCTGGAGAAGCACTGGAAAAAATGGGAAAAGTCAACTGTATTGCCTTTGATAAAACAGGAACTCTTACCTTTGGAAAGTTGAAAATAAGTGATATTATAACAACTTCTTCAGCAACAGAAAATGAATTATTAAAACTGGCTTGTTCTTCTGAAAAAAGATCTGAACATCCATTAGGAAAAGCTATTGTAGAGTATGGAAAAAAACAGAATATAGAATTTTTGGAAATTAAAGATTTCAAGATGATATCTGGAAAAGGTATCTCAGTAAAAATTGAAAATAATAAAATTTATTGTGGGAACAGCAAATTTCTTCAGGAACAAGGAATAATTTTAGATGAAAATATTGAAAGCATATTAGAAAAATTTCGAAAACAGGGAAAAGTATCAATATTAGTAGGAAAAAATAAAGAATGCATAGGTATAATAGCTCTATCAGATACTATTCGTCCAACTGCAAAAGAAATGGTAAAAAAATTAAAAAATATGGATACAAAAGTGGTTCTACTTACAGGAGACCATAAACAGACAGCAGATTACTTTGCCAAAGAAATAGGAATTGAAAATGTTTATTCAGAACTGCTCCCAGCAGAAAAAGTTACATATATAAAAAAATTAAGAAAAGACGGAAATAAAGTCTGTATGATAGGAGATGGAGTAAATGATGCTCCTGCATTGAAAACTGCTGATGTAGGAGTATCCATGGCAAGTATGGGAACTGATATTGCTGTTGAAGCTTCTGACATTGCTCTTATGGGAGATAATATAGAAAAAATTCCATACTTGAGAAAATTATCTGCAGCTACTATAAAAACTATAAAATTTAATATAACTGCTTCTATGGTTATAAATCTTGCAGCAATTATTTTATCTGTTATGGGACTGCTGAATCCTATCACTGGGGCTCTTGTGCACAATGTAGGATCTGTTCTTGTAGTATTAAATGCTGCTCTCCTTTATGATCGTAAATTTGCATAAGATTTAAAAATATTAGAAATATCAACAAGCTGATTTAAAAGTTAGAATAAATTTTAAATATTTGAAAATTGAAAGGTTTTAAAATTTTCTCCTCTTTTATTGAAAAATTATTAAAATAATATTCAGACTTATGAATCAGCCTTTTTTATAATCTATCCAAGTATAAAAATATTCCAGATAAATATTTTCTGTTAATTGTATGTAAAAAAAATTGATTTTTTTTATATTTTAATATATGATCCTCTTATATAGTAAATAAATTTCAATAAGAGGTGAAAAATGAATGCAAGAAAACAAATAAATAAAGAAGTCATCATTACCATTATTCTTTATTTAATATATTTTGTATGGTGGTATTTCTGGGGATATATTGATGAAAATATTTCTCCTTCAGAATATAAATTTATTTTTGGATTACCTAGATGGTTTTTTTATTCATGTGTTATTGGGCTTTTTCTAATCAATATACTTGTTTTTTTAGCAGTAAAATTCTTTTTTAAAGACATTGACTTAGAGCAGGAGGGAGAATAATGATAATAATTCCTATTATAATATATATTTTAATTATTCTCTTTATTGCATGGAAAATGGGAAAATATAAAAATGAAAAAGGAAAATTTATTGAAGAATATTTTATTGGAAGCAGGAGTATGGGAGGACTTGTCCTTGCTATGACTCTGATTAGCTCTTATGTTGGAGCCAGTTCTTTTATAGGAGGACCTGGAATAGCATATAAACTTGGACTCAGTTGGGTATTTCTTGCTTGTATTCAAGTCCCTACAGCTTTTTTAACACTTGGAGTTTTAGGAAAAAAACTTGCTATTATATCAAGAAAAATAAATGGTGTTACTATTACAGATTTTTTAAGAGCAAGATATGAAAGTAGCCTTGTCATTATACTTTCATCTTTAATGATGCTGATATTTTTTATTGGAACTATTGTTGCTCAATTTGTAGGAGGTGCTAGATTATTTGAAAGTGTCACAGGATACTCATATACCTTTGGATTAATTATATTTTCTGCTGTAGTTATTATATATACAACCTTTGGAGGATTTAGAGCTGTAACCATAACTGATGCCATACAGGGAATAGTTATGCTTCTTGCTACTGGACTATTATTTGTGATAATTCTAAATAAGGGTGGTGGTATGGAAAATATAATGAAGAAAGTTCTTGAAACTAATCCTTCTCTCCTGACTCCTGATGGTGGAGGAGCTGTATCAAAACCTTTTATTTTATCTTTCTGGCTACTTGTAGGAATAGGTGTATTAGGACTTCCTGTTACTGAAGTTAGATGTATGGGATTCAAAGATAGTAAAGCAATGCATAGAGCTATGATAATTGGAACCTCTTTTGTAGGACTCCTTATGCTTGGAATGCATTTAGTAGGAGTAATGGGAATAGCTGTAGAACCTGGAATTGAAGTAGGAGATAAAATAATTCCTATACTTGCTATAAAAAATATGTACCCAATCCTTGCAGGTATATTTATTGCTGGTCCTCTTGCTGCAATTATGTCATCTGTAGATTCTTTACTTATAATGTCATCTGCTGCTATTGTCAAAGATTTATATATAAACTATGTAGAAAAAAATCCAAGTGAATCAAAAATAAGAAAACTTTCCTTAGGAACTTCTCTTATACTTGGAATAATAGTTTTTGTTTTAGCTTTAAATCCACCTCAGCTTTTGGTATGGATAAATCTTTTTGCTCTAGCTGGTCAGGAAGCTGCTTTTTTCTGTCCTATACTTTTTGGTTTGTACTGGAAAAAAGCTAATGCCACTGGAGCTGCTGTTTCAATGATATTTAGTGTCATATCTTATTTATACATGGTAATTATGGATATAAAATTTATTGGTATGCATCAAATTGTTCCTGTAATAATTTTTTCTATAATACTTTTCATTGGAGGTTCTCTTCTTGGAAAGCCTAATTCACAAAAGGTAGACAACTTATTTTTTGGTAATTAAGTATTATTTTTTTGTAATTTTTAAAAATTTTTCTTGCAATTTTTTTAATTTGGGTTTATACTCTGAACAACAAATAAATTAGGGGGAGGTCAGAATATGTTTTTATTTAACATAATAATATTTGTCATATGTATAATAGTGCTCATACTCAGTTCTAATAAAATTTCATATGCAAATAATTATGTTAAGGTCAATTTAAACATTATTCGACTTTTTGAGGAATCTAAAATATATAACTGCTTCATATAAACTTAGATTATATTAAGTTATGTATTAATCCTATTTAAAAATATTTTTAAATTCTTTGTGATACTCTATAGTGAGTTTATTCAGAATGAAAATATAAAATGTCGTTTTAGTTATTAAAGCAGCCTAACAGGCTGCTTTTTTTTATACAAATCACAAAAAATAACTTTAGGGGGAATAAAAATGAAAAACTTTAAAACTAACTATTCTACACTACTCTGTTCATCACTATTACTAAATAATGGGAAAAATATTTCTAATTCTATCTTTAATAATTTTGATGATAAGCACAGGGAGTGGTATAAATGGAAAATAAAAATAAAGTAATAAAAAAAATTGGAATAATAGCTGTTGCTGCAGCAGTCATATTTTTTACAGGAATGAATGTCATTGCTACTGATAAAAAAGTCGAAACTAAAAAAACTGAAACAGTTAATTCTTATAAAGAAAATATAGTAATAGCTTCAAAAGCTGATGCAAAAACACTTGATCCACAAAGAACAATTGATACAACATCTAATAAAACTATTCGTTTGATATTCAATGGGTTGTTGTCATTAGATAAAGACTTAAATGTTCAGCCTTGTTTAGCAGAAAGTTGGGAAGCTGTTGATGATACAAATACTATATTCCATTTGAAAAAAGGGGTAAAATTTCACAATGGAGATATAATGACTGCTGAAGATGTAAAATTTTCTATAGACAGAGCAAGAGTTTCTAATCAAACTGCTTATTTATATAAACCAATAACTGAAGTTACTGTTATTGATGAAAATACTGTAAAAATAACTACTGAAAAACCTTTTGGTCCTTTATTGACAAACTTGGCTCAAACACAAGGGTGTATAGTAAGCAAAAGAGCTGTGCAGGAAGTTGGAGAAGAAAATTTCTTCCAACACCCAGTAGGAACTGGACAATATAAATTTAAAGAATGGATACCTGGAGACAGAATAATCGTTGAAGCTTTTGATGAAGCTTTCCAAGGTGCTCCAAAAGTTAGACAGATTACTATGAGAACTATAACTGAAGTAAGCAACAGAATGATAGCTTTGGAAACTGGTGAAGCTGATATCGCTTTTGATATTGGAATAATGGATAAAGAAGCTGTTAAAAAAAATAAAGATATGGAATTTTTAGAAGTTGCTTCTCCATCTTCATTGTATTTAGGATTCGACCAGACAACTCCTGAATATCAAAATAAAAAATTAAGACAGGCAATTGCTTATGCAGTGGATACCAAAGTTTTAGCTGAAGCTGTATTCAGAGGTTCTGCAATAGCTGCTGATTCTGCTTTGCCAAAAGCTTGTCCTGCTCATATCACTCCAGCTAAACAATATGATCAAGATATTGAAAAAGCTAAACAATTAATGATAGAAGCTGGATATAAAGATGGATTGAATATAGAATTATGGGTTAATGATGATGGTCCTAGAACTGATATGTGTGTGATTATGCAGGAACAGTTAAAAGCTATTGGAATTAACGCTGAAATAAAGATATTTGAATGGGGAGCATATGTATCAAGAACTGCTCAGCCGAATAAACAATTATATTTACTTTCTTGGAATTCTACTAGTGATGGAGATGCTGCTTTATATGCTTTGTTCCACTCTAGCCAACAAGGTTTATCTGGAAACAGAAGTTTCTATAAAAATGAAAAATTAGATGAAGTTTTAGATAAAGCTAGATACTCAGTTAATCAAGAAGAAAGAACAAAATTGTATCAAGAAGCTCAAGAAATATTACAGGAAGATATTCCGCATTACACTTTAGTATATCCTATGTTGAATGTAGCCATAAGAAAAAATGTAAAAAATATGATATTTAGAAATGATGGATATATAGATATTGAAAATATGTATGTTATAAATGAAAAATAAAATTGATAATTAAAACTGGGAGGAACCAATTATGAAAACTTTAGATTTAGCTAAAAAAAATCAAGATTACGTCATACAAATGAGAAGAGAATTCCACATGAATCCTGAAGTAAGTATGCAGGAATACAATACTTGCAAAAGAATAAAAGAAGAGCTTGAAAAAATGGGTGTTGAATATAAGGGAATAGCTGGTACTGGAGTCATAGCTACTATAAAAGGTAATAAACCAGGTAAAACTGTAGCACTTAGAGGAGATATTGACGCTTTGGCTGTTGTTGAAGAAAATACTCATAACTATGTTTCAAAAGTTCATGGAATGATGCATGCCTGTGGACATGATACTCATGGAGCTATGCTTCTTGGTGCTGTAAAAGTCTTAAATGAAATGAAAGATGAAATAGAAGGAACTGTTAAATTTTTCTTCCAGCCTGGTGAAGAAGTTGGAAAAGGTGCTGCTGCTATGGTAGCCGAAGGAGCTCTTGAAGGAGTAGATGGTGTTATGGGAATACATATATCTTCTGATATGCCTGTTGGAACTATAAATGCTGATCCAGGTCCTAGAATGGCTTCTGCTGATTCTTTTAAAGTAACTATTACAGGAAAAGGAGGACATGGAGCAAGACCTGAACAATGTATAGACGCTGTTGTTGTTGGAGCTGCTACTGTTATGAATCTTCAATCAATAGTAAGCAGGGAGCTTTCTCCATTTGACCCTGTTGTAGTAACTACTGGTTCAATAAAATCTGGAACTAGATTCAATGTTATAGCTCCTACTGCTGTATTGGAAGGAACTGTAAGATATTATAAACCTGAATATAAAAAAATTATTGCTGATGCTATTGAAAGAATTGCAAAATCAACAGCTGAAGCATATAGAGCAACTGCTGAAATGGAATATTCAAGTCTTGTAAAACCTACTATCAATGATGATGTCTGTGCTGAACTTGCTCAGGAATCAGCTGCTAAAATAGTTGGAAAAGAAAATGTTATACACACTCCTGCTGGTACAGGTGGAGAAGATTTCTCTGAGTTTTCTTCAATAGTTCCAGGAGTTATGACTAGACTTGGAGCTGGAAATGTGGAAAAAGGAATAACTTATCCTCATCATCATGGAAAATTTGATGTAGATGAAGATGCCTTTGTTTATGGGGTTGCATTCTATGCACAATATGCTATTGACTATTTAAAGAAGAATCCCAAGTCCCTCTAAGGACCCTTGGGAATAATTAAGGAGATGTGATTAAAAATGAATTATAAAATGCTTAAAAAACTTGGAATGGGTGTACTATTGGTTTGTGTTGGTTTATTCAGTGCTATGAAAATTTCTGCTTCATCAAAAGAAGAAAAAGCAGCGCCTGTGGCTACTGCCAATGTTCAATTAAAAGATACTCTTGTTGTAGCAATGAAATCTGATCCCAAAACTCTTGATCCTCAAAAAAGTATTGATACTATGTCTAACAAATCTATCAATCTTATGTATGATTCTCTTTTAGAATTAGATGAAAACCTTAATATAGTACCTGCCCTTGCTGAAAGATGGGAAAGAATTGATGAATATAGTGTTGTCTTTTACTTAAGAAAAGGTGTTAAATTTCATAATGGAGATGAACTAAAAGCTGAAGATGTTAAGTTTACATTGGAAAGAGCTGTTGTTTCTCCACAAACTATGTATCTTTATAATCCTATTTCTGAAGTTACTGTTATAGATGACTATACTGTAAAAGTTACTACAAAAACTCCTTTTGGAGCTCTTCTACAAAATCTTGCTGCTATTCAAGGGGGAATTGTTAATAAGAAAGTTGTTGAAGCTGCTGGAGAAGATTATGTTAAGAATCCTGTAGGAACTGGACAATACAAATTCAAAGAATGGCTTCCTGGAAATAAAATTGTTTTTGAAGCGTTTAATGATTCATATCATGGTGCTCCTAAAATTAAAGAAATCACTTTTAAAACTGTTCCTGAAGTAAGTAACAGAATGATTTACTTAGAAACTGGAGAAGCTGATATTTCTTTTGATATTGGACTTATGGATAAAGAAGCTGTTAAAAATCACAAAAATTTAGAGTTACTTGAAGTAGAATCTCCTTCTATTCTCTATATTGGATTTGATCAGACTGTACCTAAATTCCAAAATAAAAAATTAAGACAGGCAATCGCCTATGCTATTGATAATAATGTTTTTGTAGATGCAATTTTCAGAGGTTCAGCTGTTGCTGCTGACTCAGTTATGGCTAAAGCTTCTCCTGCTTATAATCCAAATGTAAAAAAATATGACCAAAATATTGAAAAAGCTAAAGAGCTTTTAAAAGAAGCAGGATATCCTAATGGAATTGATCTTCAGTTATGGGTAATGGACGATGGACCTAGAGTTGATATGTGTGTAATTATTCAAGACCAATTAAAAGCTGTTGGTATCAATGTTGAAATTAAAGTTTTTGAATTTGGAGCTTATGTTTCTAAAACAGCTCTTCCTGATAAAGAACTTTATTTCCTTTCATGGAATTCATCTGGAGATGGAGATGCTTCTCTTTATCCTCTGTTCCACTCTACTCAGCATGGAGCATCTGGTAACAGAAGTTTCTATTCTAACAAAGAGGTAGATGACCTTTTGGATAAAGCAAGAACTTCAGTAAACCAAGATGAAAGAACTGAAATCTATAAAAAAGTACAAGATATTCTTCAAGAAGAACTTCCTCATTATACTTTAGTTTATCCTAAACTTAATCTTGCAAAAAGTACTAAAGTAAAAAATATGATTTTTAAGAAAAATGGATATGTTGATTTAACTAAAGCATATGTTGAAAAATAAAACTGGTTGGGAGGAAAAATGCAAACTAAGAAATTGGCAGAAAAATATAAAAATTATGTAATAAATATGAGAAGAGAATTTCATATGAATCCTGAAGCAAGTATGAAAGAATATAATACTTCCAAAAGAATAAGAGAGGAACTTGATAAAGCTGGTATTGAAAATAAAAGTATTGCTGGTACTGGAGTTATAGCAACTATCAAAGGTGATCACCCTGGTAAAACTGTAGCTTTAAGAGGAGATATTGATGCTCTTGCAGTAGTAGAAGAAAGTGGAAAAGAATATGCTTCAAAAGTACATGGACTTATGCATGCTTGCGGCCATGACACTCATGGTGCTATGCTTCTTGGTTCTGCTATGGTTCTCAATGAAATGAAAGATAAAATAAATGGAACTGTTAAATTTTTCTTTCAGCCTGGTGAAGAAGTTGGAAAAGGAGCTGCTGCCATGGTAGCTGAGGGAGCTCTTGAGGGAGTAGACAGTGTCATGGGAATGCATATTTCAAGTGGACTTCCTTCTGGAACCATAAATGCTGACCCAGGTGCAAAAACAGCATCAGCTGATTATTTTAAAATAACTGTTACAGGAAAGGGAGGACATGGTGCTGAACCTGAAAAAACAATAGATGCTGTTGTTGTTGGTTCTGCTGTTGTTATGAATCTTCAGTCCCTTGTAAGCAGAGAGTTCAGTCCTTTTAATCCTTTAGTTGTAACAATAGGATCTATTCATTCTGGAACTAGATTCAATGTTATAGCTCCCAGAGCAGTTATTGAAGGAACTGTAAGATATTATAATCCAGAATTTAAAGAAAAAGTTCCAGCTGCAATTGAAAGAATAGCCAAAGCTACAGCTGAAGCATATAGAGCAACTGCTGAAATGGAATATTCCAATCTAGTAAAAATAACTATTAATGATGATACCTGTACTTCCATTGCTCGTGAAGCAGCTGGAAAGATAGTTGGAAAAGAAAATGTAATAGAAACTCCTCCTGTAACTGGTGGAGAGGACTTTTCTGAATTTTCTTCAATAGTTCCTGGAGTTATGTGTAATTTAGGTTCAGGAAATGAAGAAAAAGGTACTACATATCCACATCATCATGGAAAATTTGATGTAGATGAAGATGTATTTGTAGATGGAGTAGCATTTTATGCTCAATATGCTCTTGATTTCTTAGATAAAAATAAAGATTAAAAAATATTTTAAAATATTTCTTGACTTTTCGTTTTTTTAGTATTACAATCCTCTACAAGAAGTAATCATTTTGAAAAGGAGGACGCAGGGTATGTTAAGAACTAACTTAGAATTTAGAGCATTTGTATATTTTTATTACTTTTACTACTTTTTTTACTTTTACTTTAAAAGAAATATATATACAATTATCTCTGATGTTAGGTTTAGTTTCCATAGTTTTAACAACTTTTGTGTTCCTATTGATGTCAGTTGTAATTAATAGGAAAACCTTATTAGTTATAATTGAATAAATGATTATTTTAGGATAAATGAAAGTATATTTAAAGCAGCCTGACTGGGCTGCTTTTTTTTATACAAATTTCAAGTTTATTATAAAATTTAAGGGGGAAAAAAATGAACAAGAAAATTTTAAAAACTTTAGGATTAATACTTACGATACTGGTATTAGTTGGATTTGGAAAAACTGTAACTTCTGAAAAAAAGACTGGTAATGATACTGCTTTAAAAGAAACTCTTGTCATAGCTCAAAAATCAGATGCAAAAACTCTTGATCCACAAAAAAGTATTGATACTGTTTCAAACAAAGTTATGCAAATGATATTTGATACTCTTACTATTATGGATGAAAATCTTAATATTCAACCTGGACTTGCTGAAAAATGGGAAAGAGTTGATGATTATAGTATTATATTTCATTTGAGAAAAGGAGTAAAATTCCATAATGGAGATATTCTTACTTCTGAAGATGTGAAATATTCTTTAGACAGAGCAATAGCTTCTCCACAGGCTTCATATCTTTTTAATCCCATAAAAGAGGTTGCTATTATTGATGAAAATACTATAAAGGTTACTACAAAAGAACCTTTCGGACCTTTATTAAAACATTTAGCTACTACAAATGGTTCTATTATCAATAAAAGAGCTGCTGTAGAAGCTGGAGAAGATGTTTTTAAAAATCCAGTTGGAACTGGACAGCATAAATTTAAAGAATGGATAACTGGAGATAGAATAATTCTTGAATCATTTCCTGAAAATTGGAAAGGTGAATCAAAAATAAAAAATATAATTTTCAGAAATATTCCTGAAGTAAGCAACAGAATGATATCTCTTGAAACTGGGGAAATAGATGTAGCTTTTGATATTGGTATCATGGATAGAGAAGCTGTTATGAATCATAAAAAACTTGAATTAGTAGAAGTGGAAGCACCTTCAAGTTTATATCTTGCCTTTGATCAAACAAATCCACTATTTGCTGATATAAGAGTAAGACAAGCCATAGCATATGCTGTAGACAACAGAGTCCTTGCTGATGCTGTATTCAGAGGAGCTGCTGTTCCAGCTAATTCAACACTTCCTACTGTTGTTGCTGGATATAATCCTGATTCAGATATTTATGAAGTGAATATAGAAAAAGCTAAAGAACTTTTAAAAGAAGCTGGATATCCAGATGGATTTAACATAAAATTATGGGTAAATGATGAGTCTACAAGAGTTGATATGTGTGTTATCATTCAAGATCAGCTGAAGGCTGTTGGAATAAACGTTGAAATAGAAGTATTTGAATGGGGAACTTACCTTTCAAAAACATTAGAACATAACAAACAGCTTTACCTTTTCTCTTGGAATGTATCTTCTGGAGATGCTGATGCAGCTTTGTATCCAATGTTTCATTCTTCACAAAGAAATGGTTCAGCTAACAGAAGCAACTATATATCTAAGGAAGCTGATGAACTTTTAGACAGAGCTAGAAATTCTGTAAATGAAGATGAAAGAAATCTTTTATACAAACAGGTACAGGATATTCTTCAAAGAGATCTTCCTCATTATACTTTAGTATTTCCTAAACTTAACTTGGGAATGAATAAAAATGTAGAGGGACTTATCATGAAAAAAACTGGATATATAGATATCTCTAATGCCTTTGTATTAAGAGAAAAATAATAATTCTATTTCCATAAATAAAAATATGAGTTAAAATGTATCTAATATTTTAATATATAAGGGGGAAACAAAATGAAATCACAAGAATTAGCAAAAGAGTACAAAGATTATGTAATAAATATGAGAAGAGAGTTTCATATGAATCCAGAACCAAGTCTTCAAGAATATGAAACTTCTAAAAAAATAAAAAATGAACTGGAAAAAGATGGGATAGAATGTGAAATTGTAGCTGATACAGGAGTAGTTGCTACAATATGTGGTGCCCATTCAGGAAAAACTGTTGCATTGAGAGGGGATATTGATGCTCTGGCTGTTATTGAACAGACTGGAAAAGAATATGCTTCTAAAGTGCATGGATTAATGCATGCATGTGGACATGATTCTCATGGTGCTATGCTTCTCGGAGCTGCCAAGGTTTTAAATAGAATGAAAGATGAAATAAATGGTACTGTTAAACTTTTTTTCCAGCCAGGAGAGGAAGTTGTACTTGGAGCTAAAAAAATGATAGCTGCTGGAGTTATGGAAGGTGTAGATGCTATCATGGGTATTCATGTTTCATCAGATGTTCCTTCTGGACAGATATCTGCTGACAGTGGTGCAAGAATGGCCTCAGGGGATATGTTTAAAATAACTGTAACAGGTAAAGGGGGACATGGAGCAAGACCTGAACAATGTATAGATGCTGTTGTAGTAGGTTCTGCTATTGTTATGAACCTTCAATCTGTAATCAGCAGAGAATATTCTCCTTTTGATCCTGCTGTACTCACTGTTGGAGAAATTAAATCTGGAACAAGATTTAATGTAATTGCTCCTACTGCTGTATTGACTGGGACTACTAGATGTTACAGTCCAGAAGTCAGAAAAAATTTCTTCACTTCTATAACAAGAATAGCTAAATCTACAGCTGAAGCTTACAGAGCTACTGCTGAGGTGGAATTTACAGAGGGAGTCGGACCAACTATCAATGATGATAACTGTGCTGCTTTAGCAAGAGAAACAGCTGCTTCTCTTATAGGAAAAGAAAATGTTGTTACTGTTCCTCCTTCTACTGGAGGAGAAGATTTCTCATTCTTTTCTAATATAGTTCCTGGAGTTATGGTAAAACTTGGAACTGGAAATAAAGAAAAAGGAACTGATTTTCCTCATCACCATGAAAAATTTGATATAGATGAAGATATGCTTGAAGTTGGTACTGCATTATATGCTCAATTTGCTTTAAATTATTTATCAAACAACAAATAGGAGATTGCTATGAAAAAAGAAATTCTTCTTCTCGGAAATGAAGAATTATATCAGATAAGTGAACCATTAAAAAAAGATGAAATAGAGAATATTAAATTTATAGTTCAAAATCTTCATGATACATTATTGGATTTCAGAGAAAAATATCATGCTGGTCGTGCTATTGCAGCACCTCAAATAGGAGTTAAAAAAAGGCTTCTTTATATGTTCATTGATAAACCTGTGATATTTATAAATCCAGTTCTGGAATTTCCAGATGATGAAATGATGGAAGTATTAGATGATTGTATGTCCTTTCCTAACCTTTTAGTCAAAGTAAAATGTTATAAAAGATGCAGAATAAAATATTTAGATATGGACTGGAAAGAACAAGAAATGTCTTTAGAGGGAGATCTTGCTGAACTTCTGCAGCATGAATATGATCATCTTGATGGAATACTTGCTACAATGAGAGCGATAGATAACAAATCATTTGTAATAAAAAAAGTTAATTAAAAAAATAAAATTACTTATATTTTCAATAAAAAAAGACCAAGCAAAAAAATAAAATAATAACTATTTGCTATAAAAAATATCTTAGTTTAAGACTAGCGAAAATTAGAAGGAAAATCGTAAATTAATGAAGTGATATACTTCGTCAAAATCGGTACTGTTTGAATGAAGTGATAAGCGAAATGAGTTTACCGATTTAGGAGTATGAACAAAATTAATAGATTTTCTTTCTACTGAAGCTAGTCTTAAATTAAAAAAAATTATTCTTTTTAAATTAGCTAAATTATTACATAAAATACAGGATAATTTTATATTTCTTTTATCTAAGAGATTGGTCTTTTTTTATTATACTTTTATCTTGAACTAGTCTCTTTTATTTTTTTAATTCCTCTATTACTTTATATGTCTCATCAACCATATCTACACATATTTCTGTTTTACATGCTGCTTTTTTATTAAATATAGTATTGAAAATAGTATAAGCAGCTAAAGTTGATCCCATTTCAGAAGCATGTTCATTATCATTAAAATATAATTCAATTTCAGAATATTTTTTCTTAAAATTCCACCATACTATACCAACAGGAACTACAGCTATATTTAATTTTAAACCTAAATTAAGATAAGCCTCTGACATAGCTTTCTGTTTATTTTCTTCTTTTTTTATAGTCCATGGCATATATAATATAGCTTTTGAACCAGCCATTTTTATAAATTTGTTAATTGCTTCAACAGAACTTCTAAGAACTTTTTCATCAAACCCATTTTGAAGATGTTGAAGCACAACATAATCATAATTTCCATAAAATATATTAAATCTAACTTCAGGTTCATCTTTATGGAAATCCAACCCTTTATAACCATGTGCTATCATTGTTACTTCTGTATCAATATTATTTTCTTGACATATCATCTTGAAAATATGCGGCATATCATTAAAATAAGTATGACTATTTCCTATAAATAAAATTCTTATTTATTCCCCTTTGTTTTTTGTAAGTTCACTTACAAATGTGGACCCTAAAATTAAAATTCCACCTGCTATCTGAAGTAATCCCATTTTTTCCCTTAAAAATATAGCTGAAATTATTACAGCAGATATGGGATCTATATAACTTAGAACTGCTATAGTCTGACCTTTTAATTCTTTCAGAGATGAAAAATATAACAAATAAGCAAGTCCAGTATGAACCATTCCCAATATCAGTATATATGGTATTGAAGATGCAGGAATTCTGAAAATATTAAATCCTTCAACAGTGAATACATAAGGCATAAGTACAACTGCTGCTAAAATTAATTGTATGTAAGTTGTTTCAAGACTTTTTAAATTTTTTAAAAATTTATTCATAAGTATAACACTGGCATAAAAAGCTGCTGCTGTGAGTCCATAGACTATACCTAGAAAATCATTTCTTCCTTCTGCTCCACCATTACTATTTCCTACTATACATATCATTCCCAGCATTGCACATACAACACAAAATATTTTCTTTGCAGTTAGTTTTTCCTTTAATATAACTGGTGAAAGAAGCATAACAAAAACTGGAGCAAAATAGTAACTCAATGTAGCATTAGAAATAGTTGTATATTTATATGCTTGAAACAGAAATATCCAGTTTAATCCAATAGCTCCTCCTGATAATAAAAGAAGTAGAAGATTAGATTTTATATCTTTAAAAGATATTTTATTTTTTACCAAAATAGAAACAATAATAAGAACAATTCCTCCTATTATTCCTCTTAGCAAAGCTATTTCACTGGAAGCTAATTCTATATTTTTTACAAATATTCCTATTGTTCCAAATATCAGCATTGCACTTATGTTTTTTAATTTTCCTCCCATACTTCCCCCTCTATGTATTATAAAAAAGAATGATGAGTTGATATAAAATCATGCTCATCATCTTGATTATTAATCTAATTTAAGTTCTGTTTTCAGATATTTTAATAATTCTTCTCTTGTTTCTTCATTTTTAAGTCCAAATTCTATATTGGCTTTTAGAAGTCCAACCTTATTACCAATATCATATCTTTTTCCTTCAAAGTTGTAAGAAAGAACTCTTTCTCCATCTTTAAGCATATCCAATATGGCATCAGTAAGCTGTATTTCTCCACCTTTTCCTGGTTTAACCTCTTCAAGATATTTGAATATCTTTCCAGTTAAAAGATATCTTCCAAGGCATGCAAAATTAGAAGGAGCTTCTTCAAGAGATGGTTTTTCTATAAAGTCTTCTATAACACAAGTACTTTTATCAAGTTTTTCAATTGGTTTAACTATTCCATATTTAGAAATATCTTTTTCATCTACCTCTTGACACCCTACTATACTTGATTCATATTTTTCATATACATCTATTAATTGCTTAGCTACTGGTTTTTCTGGATTATATACTATATCATCTCCAAGAGCTATAACAAAAGGATCATCTCCTATAAAAGGTTTTGCTTTCAATATAGCATGTCCCAATCCTTTAGGAAGATTTTGTCTTACATAAAAAATATTTGCCATAGTTGAAAGATTTTCTATTTTCTCTAAAAGTTCATCTTTTCCATCTTTTTTTAGTGTATTTTCAAGTTCGTATGAGTAGTCAAAATGATCTTCTATAGAATTTTTATTTCTTCCTGTAACAATTACTATATCTGTGATTCCAGACTCTACAAGTTCTTCCACAATATACTGTAAAGATGGTTTGTCAACTATTACAAGCATCTCTTTAGGCTGTGCTTTCGTAGCAGGTAATACTCTTGTTCCTAGTCCTGCTGCTGGAATTACTGCCTTTGTGACTTTTTTCATTCTATCTGTTCCTCCTATCTCTATTTTGCTCTTGATCCTACTACTACACTTTTATCTACTTCTACTAATCTAAGTCCATTTACTTTATCTTCAGTACTCAAAAGCATTCCTTGAGATACTTCTCCTCTAAGTTTAACAGTTTTTAGATTAGTTATAGCAAGAACTTTTTTTCCTACTAATTTTTCTGGTTCTGGATATGATTTTGCAATTCCAGAAACTATTTGTCTAGCATGATCTCCAAGACTTACTTTAAATTTAAGAAGTTTATCAGCTCCAGTTATTTTTCCAGCTTCTAATATCTCTACTACCTGTATTTTTAATTTATCAAATTCAGAAATATCTACTGCATTTTCTATTACCAATTCTGGATTTACTGACATTGGATCTTTTTTAGGTTCAAGAGCTTCTAAATCAAGTCTTGGGAATATTGGTTCAGCATTTCCTAATATATGTCCAGCTGGAAGAAGATTCCAGCCTGTAATATCTGCTACTTTAGCATCTCTTACAAGTTTTTCTACTCCTAATTGATTCCATATTTTTTGAGCTGCAGCAGGCATATATGGATAAACCATTACAGCTATTTTATACAATCCATTTACTAAATGGTTCATTACAACTGCCAGTCTATCTTTTTTATTCTCATCTTTTGCAAGTGACCAAGGCATAGTTTCATCAATATATTTATTAAGTCTTGATATAAATTTCCATATAGCTTCAAGAGATTTTGAAAATTGAACTATATTCATTTGTTCAGTAACTTCATTTAAAGTTTCATTCCATAAATTTTCTATTTCATCATCAAAAACATCTCTTTCTGTTCCATCAACGATTACACCATTAAAGTATTTTTTATACATTCCCAGTGTTCTATTTAATAAATTTCCTAAATCATTTGCAAGATCAGAATTGATTCTAGTAACTACTGATTTTGTTGAATAATCTCCATCATTTCCAAATTGAACTTCTCTAAGCAGACAATATCTGAAAGCATCTACTCCATATTTTTTACTTTCTGCTATTGGATCTACCACATTCCCTTTAGATTTAGACATCTTTTCTCCTTCAGAAGTCCACCATCCATGAGCCACAATATTATCAGGAAGCTTTACTCCTGCTGAAAGAAGCATACATGGCCAAATAATAGCATGGAATCTTACTATGTCTTTTCCTAATAGATGCATAACTTCTCCATTAGTCCAGAATTTATCAAATAACTCAGGGTTATTTTCATATCCTACTGCTGTAAGATAATTAGTAAGAGCATCAAACCACACATAAGTTATATGTCCAGGAGCAAACTCTATTGGAATCCCCCATTCAAAAGTATTTCTAGATATAGACAAATCTTGTAATCCCTGTTTAATAAAAGAAACAACTTCATTCTTTCTTGAACGAGGAAGAATGAAATCTGGATGAGAATCTATATGAGCTAAAAGAGCATCTTGATATTTTGACATTTTAAAGAAATAAGATTCTTCTCTTACTACTCTTAATTCTTTTCCACAGTCAGGACAATGATTCCCATTTACTATTTGATTTTCAGGAACAAATGTTTCACAAGATACACAATATTTTCCTGAATATTCTCCTTTATATATATCTCCATTATCATAAACTTTCTTTAATATTTTTTTTACAGCTTCCTTATGTCTTGGTTCAGTAGTTCTTATAAAATCAGTATATTCTATATTTAAAGCTTTCCACATCTCCACGAACTTTGGTGCCATTATATCTGTCCATTCTTGAGGTGTGTATCCTTTTTGTCTAGCTGTTTCTTCTACTTTTTGTCCATGTTCATCAGTTCCAGTTAAAAAGAAAACATCATACCCCATAGTTTTTTTATATCTTGCTATAACATCTGCTGCTATAGTTGTATAAGCACTTCCAACATGTGGATCTCCATTCACATAATAAATAGGTGTTGTTACATAAAAATTTTTACTCATTTATCTCTCCTCTTTTGTTAGATATTTTTGCTAAAAATATTTTTCAGCTTCCTTATCTAATTCATTTAATTTATTTTTTAAAATTTCACAATATTCTTCTATATTTGCATCTTTAGGTATTTCTATTGGATCTCCCATTAAAAATACCATTGTTGTAAAAGGTTTTGGAAATTGAAATTTATCCCATGCTTTATTAAATGTCCATTTTCTCTTATAGGCCCCTCCCAGGGGAACCATCCGTATCTTTCCCTTTTGAGCTAAATAAATCATTCCAGGCTTCACTTCATATATAGGTCCTTTAGGTCCATCTACTGGAGTTCCTATACTATATCCTTTTTTCATAAGTTTAATAAGAGATATCAAACTAGATGTTGAATTTTTATCTGAAGAACCTCTTACCATATGAAATCCCATCTTTTCTAGAGGAACTGAAATAAGTTCACCATCTTTTGATGGACTGGCAAGTACTGCTCTTTTCTCTATATAATCAAGACAAAGACTTGGAGCTACAAGTTTATTATGCCAAAATGCAAAAACATAGCTCTCTTCATTTTCTTTAATTTTATCATTTGTTATTATTTTTATATTTAATGTTTTTCCTACTATTTTCAGTATGTAATAAAGAATTAGTCCATACCTTCGATATTTAACTGCTTCTCTCTCCCTACTCATGTCAATTCTCCTCAAATCAATTATAGTATTATTAATTATATCACATTGGACCTATTTTAAAAAGTAGGTTTCACAAAAACATTTCAATCTTTTTATACTTTTTAAGAAAATATCATACTGTTAAATATCTCACCTTATTTTTGAAATTTAATATTTTTATAGAATCAAATTTTAATTATAAAAAATATTCATTGCTAAAAATTTCTATTATTCATAATTTTACATTCTAAAGTTTTTTTATTCTCATTCTATTTTTTTCATCATACTTATCACATTTTTTTAACACACATATATATTAAATTTAATTAATAATATTTTTTATCTTTTAAAAACTTTTATTTAAAGAAATGTTTGAAATAAAATGATGTCATATATAAAAAATTGGAATACATATTATCGTTGCTTATAAAATATTTAAATTAAAAATTTTTTATAAAAATTTATAAAAAGCGAGAAAAACTTAACATAATATATCTGCTAAATTCTCATAAAAATAAAAATCACAGACATTAAAAACATTCTTGGAGGATACAGCAATAAAATATATACATTATTTAGTAATAAATATATTTTTGGTAAAAAATACCACTGTGATGATAACAGGAGGGATTAAGTGAATACATATATCTACTAGTAGAATAAAATGAACATTGACATAAAATATATATGACATTTCATAAATACTTTAAAAAAAAGTTTTATTTTTTAATTTAACGTATAATAGGGGGAAAAATGAAAAGAAAATTATTTTGGGGACAATTGATTGCAGCTTTTTTATATATAGGAAATAGTACATTTTCTCAAACAATTTGGACAGATGGAGATTTTACTACATCTAAAGGTCATACTTGGATTAACTCAGGAAATTGGGAATATGGAGGAGATGTTCATATTCAAAATATTAATGAAGTTGTATTTGAATCAAATATGTCAGGTAAACCTAATACTGGTGTGTTAAGCATAGAGTCTGGTGGAAAACTTACAGCTGATGGTATGGTAATTGTAAATCAATTAGGTCCTACCACTGGAGATGCTGTATTAGTAACTGATGGAGGTAAAGCATACTTTAATGGAGGGCTTACTGCAAATATAATGAATAATAACAATGATTATTATACTATTGGAGTTATTGGAGTAAATTCTCAGCTTCATATAAAGGGAGATACTATAATCAATTCTAATTTTGAAAAAGGATATGGATTATATTTAGGTGAAGGAACTACTAACAGCTTTAGCAAGAACAATACTGGTTATGGCAGTGTAAATATTTATACTGGAAAAATAGGAATTTACAGTCTTGGAAATACAGACTTCAATCAAGATGTAAATATATACCTTAACTCAAATGGAGCAACTGGAGTAATTTCTAATGCAACTAATACTTTATCTACTACAAATTTTAATGATTTTGTTACTGTAATAAATAATTCTGTCAGTGACAATACATCTAGTGCTTATGGACTTGCTGTATCTAATGTTAATGGCATTCTTAATTTAAATAATGGTGGGAAAATAATATTTGGAGATAACTATACCAATGGACATGAAATAGGAATCTATGCCAATAAAGGAAGTGTAAATATAACAGGAGATTTTACTGTTCAAACTAATTCTGGAGGTATACAAGCCGTTTTTTATGCAGTTAATGGTGGAAAAATAAATGCCACAAATTCTTTAATGAATTTAAAGGGAAGCATCTATGCTAATAATAATTCTCAAATACAGGTTTCTATGAATGATGGTTCTTTTTGGGAAGGAGCTTCATATATAGGAAATGAAAGTACTGTTGACATTACAATGACTGGGAGTCAATGGAATGTTACAGATGATTCAATAATATCTAATCTAAATATACTAAATGGAACAACTGTTTATATCAATGCTGTTCCAGACTATAATAATTTTTCTGCCAGAACTCTCACAATATCTCAAAATTATTATGGAGATAACAGTACAATAGTTTTTAATACTCAACTTGAAGATGATAATTCTATTACTGATAAAATGATAGTTGAAGGAGATACCTCTGGAACAACTAAAGTAAGAATTAATAATATGGGAGGAAAGGGAGCCTATACAGTAAATGGGATTGAGCTTATTTCTGTTCTTGGAGTTTCAGATGGAGAATTTATAAAAGATGGAAGAATAGTAGCAGGAGCCTATGAATACTTCCTGAATCGTGGTGATGGAGTCATTACAGATAGTAATAATTGGTATTTGACAAGTATGATTCCTTCGATTGTTCCACCTACTGTTATTCCTCCAACTATTGATCCAACAGATCCTGAGATTATTGCTCCTCCTTTGGTGGTTCCACCTGTAATTAATCCTATTTATCGTCCAGAATCTGGAAGTTATCTAGCAAATGCTGCAGCAGTAAATTCTTTATTTATTCATACACTTCATGATCGTTTAGGAGAAACACAATATACAGATGCTCTGAATAAAAAAGAAAAAGTATCAAGTATATGGGTGAGAAATGTTGGTGGATACAGTACATTTAGAGATGGTTCAAATCAATTAAAAACTAAAAATAAAAAGAACATAATTCAAGTAGGAGGAGATATTGCTGATTGGAGCAGTAATGAAAACAATCGTTATCATTTAGGTATTATGGCAGGATATGGGTTCAATCACAGCAAAACTGAGTCAAATAAAATATCTTATACTTCAAAGGGGGAAACAGAAGGTTTCAATCTTGGAGTCTATGGAACATACTATGCCAATGAAAATGATAAATCTGGATTCTATACAGATACATGGCTGACATACAGCTGGTTTGATAACGAAGTTCATGGTGAAGAATTAGAAAAAGAAAAATATAAGTCAAAAGGGGTTACAGCTTCAATTGAAAGTGGATATAGCTTTAAAATAAATAATGATGACTTTCACAGAAAAACATATTATATTCAGCCAAAGGCACAGATTATATATATGGGTGTTAATACTGATAACCATACTGAAGTCAATGGAACTAAAGTTGAAACTAAAGGGGAAGGAAATATTCAAACTCGTGTAGGAGTAAGAGTATATGCAAATCATTTCAACTCTGCAGACAGAAACAACAGCAAGGAGGTTCAACCTTTTATTGAAACAAACTGGATTCATAACAGCAAAGATATCAAAGTATCTATGGACGATGTAAATAATAAAATAAGAGGCACAAAAGATATTGGAGAAGTAAAAATTGGAACAGAAATAAAAGTAAATCCTAATTTTAACCTTTGGGGAAATGTTTCTCATCAATGGGGAGGAAGTGGATATAGGGATACAAAAATTACTATAGGTTTGAAATATAGTTTTTAAAAAATTTTAAGTTTAATGATCTCTTTTTCAAAATTAATTTTTCCTTGATTTTTATCAAGATATAATTCTGTTTTAACCATAAAAACTTCATTAAATATGCACTATATTATTATAGAATAATTTGATTTTCATTTTGAATCATTCCCTTTCTTTAAAGCAAAACAAATATAAATTTTATCAATTTTTAAAAGCATAAAAATTGACAAAAATTAAATTATAAGATAGAATTATTTGTAAGTATAGGATTTTTCACTTAATAAAAATTTATATACTTCTACTAGAATTTAAAAATATAAAAATTATACACAGGAGTTGTTATGAATCAATTAGAAAAAAGAGAATACTATGAAGAAGATGAAATAGATATCTATGAACTAGTAGACATTATTATTAAAAGAAAAATACTAGTTTTAGCAATTTTTATTATCTGTTCTTTACTAGGACTAGGAGCTGCTTTTTTTGTCAGAAGCCTTAAACAAGATACCTTAGCATTAAAATTTAATATCAACTATGCTAAACTTGAAAATAATTATTTCTTTGCAAAATCTGGTTTAAATTTTACAAAAATAAATGTAGATAATATTCTGATTACTAATAAATATGTTGATGAATTCTTCAAACTAGAAAAATTAAATGAACTCTATTTAGAAAAAATAAAAGAAGGAAACAGAAATGATTATTCAAAATCTAAATTTTTAAATGATATTCTAAAAGTTTCGTTTAATAGAGATACTAACAGCTATACAGTATCAGTCACTATGAAAAAAGATCAGGAACTTCAAAAAGACATATTAAATAAATACATCACCATTATAGAATCCCTTATCAATATTCAGGTTGATGATGAAATAGAAAATAGATATACTTTTGTTGAATCTGAAAATAGAATTTCAAGAGAAAAACTTAACAAAATTGAAAATCATATCAAGGAAATACTTGAAAAAGAAAAAAATAACTTAAATAAAGATACTAATATCAAAGAATTTATTGAATATACTAATCCTATTTTATCTGTTGAAAGAGAAAAAGTAACAAGTCTATATAATCAAAGTTCTGAAATGCTGATTGGTTTAAATGGATTAAAAAGAGATGATGAAGTAAAAAATATAATTACTTTGGATTCCTCTATCTATGAAATAGAAACAAAAAGTAAAGCTAAAATGATTTTAGCAGTTGGAATTTTATTAGGAATAGTATTAGGAATAATGAGTGCTTTCATTGCTGAATTTATAGATAATTATAAAAAGAGAACAATATCTCTTATAAAAAAATAACAATTAAAAAAGTAAGAAAATCCATAAACCAAAATATTTTGATTTATGGATTTTTTTTATTAGTCTATCTTTTTATTTATCATAACTTCTCTATCTAATGGAAGAACTTTGTTTAGAACCACTCCTGCAAAAGCTGCAAGAGCTAATCCAGAAAGAGAAACTGTTTTCCATATAACAATATTATCTACTGCTATTCCAAATACAAATATTAATGATGCTATAATAAGATTTCTCGAATTAGAAAAATCTAATCCTGCATCTACAAGTGTTCTAGCTCCTACTGATGAAATCATTCCAAATAATATTATTGAAACTCCTCCCATTACTGGAGCAGGTATAGTTTGAAGAATTACTCCAAATTTTCCTAAAAGTCCTAAAACAATTGCATAACATGCTGCTATTCTTAAAATTGAAGGATCATAAACTTTAGTTACTGCAAGAACTCCTGTATTCTCTCCATAAGTAGTATTTGCTGGTCCACCTAAAAGTCCTGCCACTATTGTAGCAACTCCATCTCCCATAAGTGTTCTATGGATTCCAGGATTTTTAAAGAAATCTTTTCCTACAACAGCACCATTTGTTGTAATATCTCCAATATGTTCAATAAAAACTACCAAAGCTATAGGAGCTATTGCAAGTACCCCACTTACAGAAAAATTAGGTAGTGTAAATAAATCATTTGCTGCTTCTGATGAAAGTCCTATCCAATTTGCCTGTGCTATTGGTTCAAAGCTTACAAGCCCCATACACATAGCCACTATGTATCCTAATGTTACAGATATTAAGATTGGAACAAGTCTGAAAAAAGACTTTTTCATTATTGTAATACTAATCATAGAAATAATAACTACTAGAGCTATTATCAAACTTTTAGGATCAAACTTTCCATTTGCATATCCTGCCATACTTAAAGCTACTGGACTCATTCTAAGACCTATTACCATTATAATTGGTCCTGTTACTACTGGTGGAAAAAAAGATTTTATTTTTTCCACTCCAAAAATTTTTACCAAATAAGCCATTACCAAATAAATAAATCCTGCTGCTATAACTCCACCTTTTACAGCTCCTATTCCTTCCTCTTTTAACACCAAAGTCAAAGCTCCTATAAATGCAAAAGATGAACCTAAAAATACTGGTACTATTCTTTTTGTGCAAAAGTGAAATATTAGTGTCCCTGCTCCTGCTGCTATAAGTGCAATTGAAGGATTTAGCCCAGTTAAAAAAGGAACTAAAACTGTTGCTCCAAACATTGCAAGTACATGTTGTGCTCCCAACAAGAGCTTAGTTTTACTTCCTATTTTTTCCATGTTATTTTCCATTTTTCCCCCTTTAAAATATATTATTTAAAATTTTATTTATCCTTAAAAAAAGGATAGTACATAGACTACCCCTTTAATTTATTTAGAAATTTTTCTTCATTTACTATAAATCTTCCATGTGTTCCTTCTCCAACTAAAGTATCTCCATGATATACCTTTACAGAAAACTCAAGTTTTTTTCCATCAATTTTTTCAAGGACAGACACACATTTGATCTTATCTCCTATAAGATTAGCTTTTAAATGTTTTATATTTACTGATGTCCCTACTGTTGTTTCCCCTGTTGGAAGTTCTTTTTGAACCAACTCAAATGAGGCATTTTCCATAAATGCTATAAGTATTGGTGTTGCAAAAACATTTAAAGCTCCTGATGCAATCTTAGCTGCTGTTTCATTTTCACTTACTATTTTTTCAAGTGTTAAGCTCATTCCTTCTTTCAGCATTATTATCCTCCTGATATTAAATTCTCGAAAAATTATACTACAATAATGTGCTTCTGTCAATAGTTTACTTCATTGTATCTTTTTTTAACTTAGGTTTTCTTCCATTCAATGCCATATAGCCTACCCATAGGATAATATAAGAAAGATATATTCCTAAATTATTTTTCTTTCTATTAAAATATTCAAATATTTTATAACCTGTTCTCAATACTCCTACAACATATTTATCATCTGATTCTTTTGTTGAACTCACTAAAAGAACTCCAAAATATGCTGCAATTATTAATAACGATATTCCTATTCCAATCCATACTTTTAACATATATTACCCCTCCTACTATAACAATCTATTTATTTAATATTATTCCCATCAATTTTCCCGTATCAAAAGTCACTTTGCATATATCATCTACAGCTATATTGCTCATACAGATAGAATCCCCTTGATGAAGAATATATTTGTTTAGTGGATATTTAAAACCTTCTAATGTAAGTCCTTCAACTTTTTCAGAAAAAGGAACAAAAGAAATAGTTTTTCCTCTTAGTCCTGTTAATTCAGCTTTTTTTTCAATGGAAAATATTCTTTCTTTTTCTGTTACAAATTTTAAATTTTTAAATTTAAATATAAGATTCAAATTTGTCAGTAAATGGTCTATCCTTCCTCCTAATCCACCGATTATAATAATTTCATCATAGTTCAATTTTGAAATATGCTGCAATATTAATTCCCCATCTGTATAATCTTTATCTTTAGGAAACTTTTTTATTCTTACATTATTATTACGATATTTTTCTATAATTTCCTTTGTTACAGAATCAAGATCTCCCCATATTTCTAGTGGAAAAATGCCTAAAGCCTCCAAATGATTGGCTCCACCATCAGCACAATAAATATCCCCTTTTTTTTCATCTATCAATTTTATATAAAATTCTCTACTTCCTTCAAGTTGTCCATTAAAAAATACATATGCTGTTTTCATTCTTACCTCTATTTTTTAATCGTCATCTTCTGATATTTCTACTACTATAAATATAGGAAGATGATCTGATATTTTATCTTTCATAAGTTTATATTGTCCTTGAGTAAAATCCAAAGCTCCACTTTTCCCTGTAAATTCTTTAGTATATATTGTTGATAAAAACATATTATCATAAGAGTTTGCCAAGCTTTTTTTCCCTAATGTTGTTTTTATTACTGGACTTAAAGCATATATTATTTTATCAGAATGTGAAAGTAATTTTTCAAATGACTCATCAAATCCTGAAAGATTAAAATCTCCAGCAATAATAATATCATTTTCTTGCAAATCCATATTCTGAAAATAATCATATACTTCATTCATTTTAAAAGCCTCTGCTCTTCGTGCACTCTCATTTTTACCAAATACTGAATGGACAAGAACAAATGTAAAATCAAATTTTCCTATTTTAAAATCTGCTCCATAAGGAGGTCTTGCAAATTTATCTTCTACATCTCTATAAAAACCTCTTTCTTTTAAAAACTTTACTTTATCTTTTTTCCACACATAAGCAAAATATTCTTTGTAACTATTCTTTCCTACTGGAAATGGAGATATATGATAATCCCATTTTTCACCAGATACTTTCTCTAAAGCATTAACAAGTTTTTCTGCTCCTTCTATGTCCATTACTTCTACAAGTCCTACTATATCAAACATTTCAAGAGCCTGAGCTGTCAAAGTGTAATCTTTCTGACTTTTTCCAAGTCTTAATGTATTAAAAGATGCTATATAACCTTCTCGAGCAAAAATTATCACTGTTAATAAAAAATATATATAAATAAATTTTATTTTTTTCATATTTCACACACCTTTTTTACAAAAAATACTATTATATTAATTTTACCATATTTTAGTCAAGAAACAATGAGAAAAATTGACTTTTTTTCATTTTTGAACTATAATTTCTTAACATAGATAGTTAATTTCGTATAAAAATGAGGAGATGATATATATGATTGCAGCATTTTTTGATATTGATGGGACAATTTATAGAAATTCTCTTCTGACTGAGCATTTTAAAAAACTTATAAAATATGAATTGTTAGACTTCAGAGAATATGACACAAGGGTAAAAGAAGCTTTTAAACTCTGGGACGAGAGAATAGGAGATTATGACAAATATCTTCTTGGTCTTACTCAAACTTATGTTGATGCTATAAAAGGACTTTCTACAAAGTATAATGATTTTGTATCAGATCAGGTAGTTGAATTAAAAGGAAATAGAGTTTATTCTTATACAAGAAGCATGATAAAATGGCATAAAGAACAGGGACATAAGGTTATTTTTATTTCTGGAAGTCCAGACTTTTTAGTATCTCGAATGGCTAAAAAATGGAATGCTGATGATTTTTGTGGTTCTATATATCATGTAGAAAATGGAGTTCTTTCTGGAAAAATTTCTCCAATGTGGGATTCAGAAAATAAAATGAAATCTATAGATATGTTTTGTAAAAAATATAGTATTGATTTAATGAAAAGTTATGCTTATGGGGATACTCATGGTGATTACAGTATGCTTCTTAGTGTTGGACATCCTAGGGCTATTAATCCTAGTCTTGAACTTTTAAATAGTATAAAAGAATCTGATTATTTGAAAAAAAATACTGAAATTATTATAGAAAGAAAAGATGTTATTTATAAAGTACATTCTGATGTGGAAACTTTATAATTTTTTAATTTTAACAAGGAGGCAAATATGACAATGAGATTATTTTATTTTGTAATTTCATTTATGTTTATGTTTTTTACTTCTAATTTTGATATTCAGGAAAAACATTCTACTTTTAAAGATTTACCTCAAAACATTTTACTTTTAGGAAAAATAGAAAGTAGTAGAGAATATAGTTTTATAAAGATAGATAAAATAGAGCTTGCAGATAGGGAAGTTTTAAAAAATCCTATACCTGCTTTTCTAGAAATGACAGAGATTGTTACAGAAGATCCTTGCATAAATACTGTTATTTATCCACAAAAAGATATTTTAACATTTTATACAATCCTTGAACGGTATGATTCCCGAATTCTTTTGATTTAACAATCTCTCATAAAAATCACATTATATTTAAGAACAATAATAAGGAGATTAATTTATGAGAGAATTTTACATAGGAATAGATGTTGGTTCCACTACTGTAAAAATAGTATGTCTTGATGAAAAAGATAATATTATTTATTCAATTTATCAAAGACATCTATCTAATGTTAGAGAAACAACTAAAAAAATATTTGATGAATTTTTGGAATATATAAAAAATAATTTTGGTGAAGATATAAGATACAAAATAAATATTACTGGTTCCAGTGGAATGGGGATATCTTCATGGATAGGAATAGATTTTGTACAGGAAGTTATTGCCTGTATAAAATCTATTGAAACAATTATTCCAGAAACTGATGTAGCTATTGAACTTGGTGGGGAAGATGCAAAAATAACTTTTCTAAAAAATGATATGGATCAAAGAATGAATGGAAGCTGTGCTGGTGGTACAGGAGCATTTATCGATCAAATAGCTAGTCTTTTAGATACAGATGCTTCAGGTCTTAATGAACTTGCAAAAGGATTTGATTCTATATATCCAATAGCTGCCAGATGTGGAGTATTTGCAAAAACTGATATACAACCCCTCATCAACGAGGGAGTTAGAAAAGAAAATATAGCTGTATCTGTATTTCAAGCTGTAGTTAACCAAACTATAACTGGTCTTGCTTGTGGTAAAAAAATTACAGGAAAGGTAGCTTTTTTAGGAGGTCCTCTTTTCTTTTTAAGTGAGCTTAGAAATAGATTTATTGATACATTAAAATTAGCCCCTGAAGATGTAATTTTTCCTGAAAACTCACAACTTTTTGTTGCTCAGGGAGCTGCTTTGCTATCTAAAGAAAATGAAGCTGTATTTTCTTATGAAGAGCTTAAAACTAAAGTAGAGCGCCTTAATGAAAAAGATACTTCTGATACTTCAAGATTACAGCCATTATTTGAAAACGAAGATGAACTGAATGAATTTCTTGAAAGACACGAAAAGGAAAAAATAGAAACAAGAGATTTGGATACTTATGAAGGAAATGCTTACCTTGGAATAGATGCAGGTTCCACTACAATTAAAGTAGTTCTTATTTCAGAAGAAAAAGAGATACTATTCTCACATTATTCCCATAATAAGGGAAATCCACTTGATAATATTATTGCTACACTTAAAGAACTATACTCAAAAATGAATAAAAATATTATTATTAAAAGTTCATGTGTAACTGGATATGGAGAAACTCTAATCAAAGCAGCATTGAGAGTCGATATTGGTATAGTTGAAACTATGGCACACTATAAAGGTTCTCAATTTTTTCAGCCAGATGTTGATTTTATACTTGATATTGGTGGGCAGGATATGAAATGCCTAAAAATACAAGATGGTATTATTACTTCCATTCTTTTGAATGAAGCTTGTTCTTCTGGGTGTGGATCATTCCTTGAAACTTTTGCTCATTCCCTCGGAATGAATATTTTAGAGTTTGCTAAATTGGGAATGGAATCTAAATCTCCAGCTGATCTTGGTACTAGATGTACTGTATTTATGAATTCAAAAGTTAAACAGGCTCAAAAAGATGGAGTAGAAGTGGCTGATATCTCTGCTGGACTTTCTTACTCTGTAGTTAAAAATACACTTTTTAAAGTTATAAAAATTAAAAATAAAGATGAATTAGGAAAAAATATAGTTGTTCAAGGAGGAACTTTCCTTAATAATTCTGTATTAAGAGCTTTTGAGTTAGTTTCAGAAAGAAATGTAATCAGACCTAATGTTGCTGGACTTATGGGAGCTTTTGGAGCTGCCCTTATAGCAATGGAACAGGCTGGAGAAAGTTCATCTATTATGACTCTTGATGAGTTAAATAATTTCAGCTGTACTACAAACCTTACTAGATGTAAGCTTTGTAATAATCATTGTTTATTGACTATCCATAAATTTAAGAATGGTGAAAATTTCATATCTGGTAACAGATGTGATAACCCTCTTGGAAAAATGAAGAAAAATACAGCACCTAATATGTTTGATTATAAATATAACAGATTATTTAACTATACACCTTTAGAACCTTCAAAAGCTACTAGAGGAGAAATTGGTATTCCTAGAGTCTTGAATTTCTATGACTCATATCCATTTTGGTTTACATTATTGACTAATCTTGGATTTAGAGTAGTTTTATCAGATGACTCATCTAAAAAATTATATGAAAAGGGAATTGATACTATATCTTCTGATTCTATATGTTATCCTGCAAAACTTGTTCATGGACATATTATAAATCTTATAGAAAAAGGTGTAAAAAGAATTTTTTATCCTTGTGTCATATTTGAAGAAAAAGAGGATGAAAAATCTTCTAATCAATTTAATTGTCCTATTGTTATGTCTTATCCAGAAGTTATTAATAACAATATGGATATTTTAAAAGAAAAACATATAGATTTAATATTGCCATTTTTCTCATTTGAAAGTAAAGAAATACTTTATAAGACTGTATTTGAAGAGTTTGAAAGATTTGGAGTATCAAAATCTGAAACTAAAATAGCTGTAGATGCTGCATGGGAAGAAAAATATAATTTCAGAAAAGATATGAGAAATAAAGCTCTTGAAATAATTGATGAACTGGAAAAAACTGGAAAAACTGGAGTGGTACTTTGTGGAAGACCTTATCATTGTGATAAAGAAATCCATCATGGTATCCCTAATATAATAAATTCTTTTGGAATAGCTGTTCTTACGGGAGATGCTGTTGCCAGCCTTGCTTCTTTAGATGAAGAATTAAGGGTAATAGATCAATGGACATATCACTCAAGGTTATACAGAGCTGCTGCTTATGTAGGAAAAAGTAATTGCCTCGAACTTATAGAATTGAATAGTTTTAGTTGTGGTATAGATGCTGTAACTACAGATCAAGTTGAAGAAATCTTGGCTAATCATGGAAAAGTACATACCCTTTTAAAAATAGATGAGATAAGTAATCTTGGAGCTGTAAAAATAAGAATAAGAAGTCTTTTAGCTGCTTTAGATTATAAGAAAAATGTTCTTAGATCATCTATTAAAAAGAAAATAGAATACAAACGTGCTCAATTTACAAAAAAAATGAAAAAAGAATATACTATTCTTGCTCCACAAATGGCACCTATGCATTTTAAATTGCTAAAAACTGCATTCAAAGCTGAAGGATATAATCTTGAAGTACTAGATGAAACTCAAGAGGCATTAGACTGTGGACTTCAATATGTCAATAATGATGCATGTTATCCATCAATATTGGTCATTGGAGAACTCATTGCTGCTTTAAAATCAGGAAAATATGATCTTGATAAAACTGCTGTTATGATTTCACAAACTGGTGGAAGTTGCCGTGCTACTAACTATTTAGGATTCTTAAAAAAAGCTATAAAAGACAGTGGCTTTGAAAAAATTCCTATCCTTTCTTTAAATGCAAGTGGTTTTGAAAAACAGGAAGGTTTCTCTATAACTCTTCCTTTTGCTCACAAATGCCTGATTGCTGTATCATATGGAGATATACTGATGAAACTTCTCTATCATGTACGTCCTTATGAAAAAATTAAAGGAAGCACTTTTGAATTATATGAAAAATGGAATGAAAAAGTTAAAGAAAATATACAAAATGGTAAGTTTTCTCAATTTAAAAATAACATAAATGCAATAGTAAATGACTTTTCTAAAATAGAAGTATCTAATGAAAAGAAAATAAAAGTAGGAATAGTTGGAGAAATACTTGTAAAATTTAGCCCTTTTGCTAATAATAATCTAGCTGAATTTATAGAAGCTGAAGGTGGAGAAGTTTATACTTCAAGTCTTATGAGTTTTATTAAATATTGTATATATAGTGATATATTTATAACAGAAAGATTTAAAGGCAAAATTGCAGCATTAAAATTAAAGGCTGCGCTTTGGGTAATAGATCAATATACAAAAGTTTTAAATAATGCTTTACAGAAAAATTCTAAGTTTGAACATGAAGACTCTATACAAGACCTTGCTAAAAAAACCTCTCAATATATATCAATAGGAAATCAATCTGGTGAAGGTTGGTTCCTCATGGGAGAAATGATAGAATTTATAGAAAAGGGAGTTCCTAATATTGTTTGTGTCCAACCCTTTGGTTGTCTTCCTAACCATATAACTGGAAAAGGTATGATTAAAAAATTAAGATCAGAGTATAGTCATGTCAATATAGCTCCAATTGACTATGATCCTGCTTACTCTGAAGTTAATCAATTAAATAGAATAAAACTTATGCTATCTGTTGCCAGAAAAAACCTAAAAAATTCTTAAAAAATATTTAATTTATGATATAATTAAAGAAATAAAGAGGTTTTAAAATTTTGGAGGTGTATTGATTGTATAAAGCAAATTATCTTATGATGACTCCTGGACCCACAATGGTAAGAGAAAATGTTTTAAAAGCTAGATGTAGCTTTTTTGGAAATCCTGATTTAGATCCTAATTTTTTTAATTTTTATGATAAATTATGTAAAAAAACTGGAAAATTATTTGGTGCTAAAAAAGCTCAGACTATTATAATGAATGGTGAAGGTATGCTTGGATTAGATACTGCTTGTGCCTCACTTACTGAACCTGGAGATAAAGTTCTTGTTATATCAAATGGTATCTTTGGAGATGGATTCAAAGATCTAGTAGAAACTTATGGTGGAGAAGTTACTCTACTTGAAACTGATATAAAAAAAACTCTTGATATTGATAAATTAAGAATATTTCTTGAAAAAAATAAAAATTTTAAATATGCTACTATAGTTCATTGTGACACTCCTTCTGGAGTACTTAATAACGTTGAAGTTATTTGTAAAATTTTAAAATCAGAAGGAATCATGACAGTAGTTGACAGCGTTGCTGCTGTAGGTGGAGTACAGTTAGATGTAGATGGCTGGGGAATTGATATTGCTTTAGGAGGTTCTCAAAAAGTTTTTTCTGCTCCTTCTGGAATTACAATAATGACAGTAAGTAATGATGCTTGGAAAGCTATTGAGAGCAGAAAAACTCCTATTGCCTCTTTTTACTGTAATTTATCTTTATGGAAAAATTGTGTAAAAGAACAGCTTTTTCCTTATACAATGCCTGCCAGTGATTTGATTGCTTTCGATGTTGCTATTGATAACATTTATAATGAGGGAATAGAAAAAGTTAGAGAAAGACACCACACAGCTGCTGAATATGTAAGAACTAGACTTATGGATATGGGAGTAGAACTTTACTTAAAAAATGGATATTCTCCAACTGTAACTGCTTTTTGCCTTCCAGAAGGATATGATTGCAAAGAGGTATCTGATTACCTTCTCCATAATTTTGAAGTAATGATAGCTGGTTCTTATTCTTATTTAAGTAATAAGATCCTTAGAATAGGACATATGGGTGAAAATGCCCGTTTCTATAGATTGGATTATACTTTAAAAGCCATTGAAAAAACTTTAAGAATTCTGAAAAAATAACATTTTACATAAAAAGTCTCTTTTTTGACACTTCAAGTCTGAAAAGAGACTTTTTAAGTTTAATCTATTGCTTTTATTCAATTTTAGATTTATATTATATAATGTTATTAGTGTAAATAATTTCAAATTCGGGAGAAGGAAATTTTATGTGTGATTTTGATAAAAATAATAAAATGCCATTATATGGTCAATTAATGAATTTTCTACTTTCAGAAATAGAATGTGATAAATTTAAAGAACATGAAAAATTACCTTCTGAAAGAGAACTTTGTGATAAATTTTCTTTAAGCCGTGATACTGTAAGACAGGCTATTTTTCAATTAGAAAAAATGGGATATATTTATAAAAAACATGGAAAAGGAACTTTTGTTGCCTCTAAACAACTAAAACCTGATCTATATAAATTTTATGATTTTACTGAAGAAATGAAAAAACTTGGAAAAGAAGCTTTTTCTAAAATTTTATCTTTTGAAATAATACCTGCTGATAAATATGTCGCAAACTTTTTAAAAATAAAAGAAAATAGTAACATTCATAGAATTGCTCGTTTAAGACTTGTAGATTCTGTTCCACTTATTTTTGAAAAAACATATCTTCCAGTAGAAAAGTTTAATTGCCTTCATAAAGACGAATTAAGTAATTCATCTTTGTGTAATATATTGAAAACTCGATTTTCAATAAAGTTTTCTAAAGGTGAAGAAACTTTTTACCCAATTACTCCAGATGAAGAAATAATAAAACATCTTAATTTAATGAAATTTCAACCAGTTATAAAAATAGAAAGAGTTACCTTTGAAGATGAGAACCCTGTAATGTTTACTGAACGAATTGTTAGAGGGGATAAGTTTAAATATACAATTGTAACTTCGTTTTAATTTTAAAAGAAACTAAATTAATAGAAATTATTTATTAAAAAAGCTGCCTGTAAAGATATTCTTTCTTCAGGCAGCTACTTATTTTCTCTTTCTATTATTTAAATTGTTCTGAGCCGTTAGAATAATAGCATTCTTTTACTAATTTTCCTTCAGCATCATACTCTTTATAAACACCATCTAATTTTCCATTTTCTCCATAATTACATTCTATATATAGAACTCCATTTGAAAAATATTCTTTATAAGAACCATACATAGCTCCATTTTTAAAATTAACATCAAGTTTCACTTGTCCATTCGGGAAATATTTTATATTTTTTGTTGTTGTTGAGTTGCTTACATGTTCTGATGATTTTTTTAATTTTCCATTTGGGAAAAACTCTTCATAAAGTCCTACTGTTTCTCCATTCACAAGAGTACGTCTTGAACTTAACTTTCCATCACTATAGAAAGTTTCATATACTCCATGAATATTTCCATTTTTATAGAATTTATGTGTTTCTATCTGACCATTCATATAATATGATTTGTATTCGCCTTCTCTAATTCCATTTACATAATTTTTTTCTTCTTGAATTCTCCCATTATCGTAAGTTTTTACCCATAGTCCTTCTTTTTTACCATCTTTATTATACTGATTTGTCATGATTATTCCCCCTTTGAATAATGATAATGATGTATAGTTAATATTAGTATACCTCATAATCTTTAAGAAATAAAGAGATTAAATTTAATTTTTCCTATTTTGATATATTTTTTTCTGTTTTATAATGGAAAATATGAATATTTAACATATTAAAGTCAAAAAATAGTTTTTTCCCAAATGAAACATTCTCAATTACATTTGTAGAAGCTCTTGCTGTAAACTCCTTTTCTCCTATTTTAAAATATATATATACTTCATTTCCCATATTTTCTACTGCACTGACAATCCCTTCAATTCTATTTTTGGTTTTATCAATTTCATCAGACACCTTTATATTTTCTGGTCTTATTCCAAACCATATTTTTTCTCCAATGTTATTTTTTAATTTTTCATACTTTTTCTTATCTAAAGCTAAATAAGTATCTGCATCTAATTTTACTACAATATCTCCATTTTCTTCCAAAAGTTCTCCTTCAACTATATTCATAGCTGGCGAACCTATAAATCCAGCTACAAACTTATTTATAGGAGAATTATATATATTCATTGGAGTATCCACCTGCATAACTTTTCCTTTATTAAGCACACATATTCTATCTCCCATTGTCATTGCTTCTACTTGATCATGAGTTACATATATCATTATAGTTTCCTTACCTTCTTTGAGAAGCTCTTTATGAAGCTGAGTTATTCTTACTCTCATAGATACTCTTAATTTAGCATCTAAATTTGAAAGAGGTTCATCAAAAAGAAATACTTTTGGTTCTCTTACTATGGCCCTTCCTAATGCTACTCTTTGTTTCTGCCCTCCTGACATTTCTTTAGGTTTTCTATCCAAAATATCACTTATTTCAAGTCTTTCAGCAGTTTCTCTTACTCTCTTATCTATTTCTTTTTTAGGAAATTTTGCCATTTTTAATCCAAAAGCCATATTTTCATAAGTAGACATATGTGGATAAAGAGCATAATTTTGAAACACCATTGCTATACCTCTATCCTTAGGTGGAAGAGTATTAGATATTTTACCTTCTATCCATAATTCTCCACTTGTTATATCTTCCAGCCCAGCTATCATTCTCAACATGGTTGATTTAGCACACCCTGAAGGTCCTACCAATACCATAAATTCTCCAGGTTTTATTTCTAAATCTATTCCATGAACAGCTTTAAAGCCATTAGGATATACTTTTTCAACATTTTTTAAAATAACTCCCCTCATATCTACTCCTTTTCTATATCCTTTTATAAGAATTATACCACATTTTTTCACTATTGTATAAATTCAAAAGAATAACTTCTTATTTTTCCTCTATTGACAATAATATTTGAATGTGATACAATTCATGAAATAATTAAATCCATAGAGAGAGATGGAGGGACAGGCCCTTTGATATCTCAGCAACCTGCTTTTAAGTGTGGTGCTAATTCCTGATAGATGGTTTAAATTCTAAAATTTTAAGCTTTTTTCATCTATCAGGTGGAAAAAGCTTTTTTTATTGGATTCAAACAGGAGATGAGCAAATGAAAATTTCAGAATTATTTAAAAGAAAAAAAACAATTGTATCCTTTGAAGTATTTCCACCAAATAGTATATATTCTTTGGAAGATGTTTATTCTTCTATTGATGAACTTGCAAAATTACAACCTGACTTCATTAGTGTCACATATGGAGCTGGTGGGGCTACCCGAGGAAATACAGTAGAAATTGCTTCAAAAATTAAAAATAATAATAAAATAGAAGCTTTAGCACATCTCACATGTTTGGGAGCTAAAAAAAATGAAATTGATGATATATTAAAACAATTAAGAGCCAATAATATAGAAAATATCCTTGCTTTAAGAGGAGATAAGCCTAAAGATTCTACTCCTATAGGAGAAGGAGATTTTAAATATGCACAAGATCTTATTTCTTATGTTAAAGAAAAAAGAGAATTTTCAATAGGTGGAGCATATTATCCAGAAGGTCACCTAGAAACAAATGATCTTCTTGATCTTTTTAATCTAAAAAGAAAAGTAGATTCTGGAACTGACTTCTTAATTTCACAAATATTTTTTGACAATGAATCTTTTTATCGTTTTAGGGATAAGTTAAATAAGCTTCAAATAAATATACCATTAGTTGCAGGTATAATGCCTGTCACAAATGCAAAACAAATAAGAAAAATAACTTCAATGTGTGGATGCAGTATTCCAGAAAAATTTCAAAAGATATTAAATAAATATGAAAATAATACTCAAGCATTAAAAGAAGCTGGAACTGCATATGCCACTGAACAGATTATAGATTTAATAACATCTGATATTGATGGAATACATTTGTATACTATGAATAAAGTAGATACAGCTAAAAAAATAATGGCAAATATTGCACATATAAGAGAAATTTCTGGAGGTAACAGATAATGATAAATGAACTAAAAAAAAGAATACTGGTATTAGATGGGGCTACAGGAACAGCTATTCAAAAATATAACCTTTCAGAGATTGATTTTCAAGGAAAAAAGGGGTGTAATGAAATTCTAAATATTTCAAGACCTGATATTATTAAAGAAATACATACTGGTTATATAAAAGCTGGAGCTGATATCATTGAAACTAACTCATTTAACTGCAATAGAATATCTCTAAAAGATTATGGAATAGAAGATATGTCCTATACACTTTCAAAAAAAGGAGCTGAACTAGCTAGGGAAATAGCAGATAATTTCTATAAAACTTCTGGAAAAAAAATATATGTTGCTGGTTCTATTGGTCCCACAAGTAAAAGTCTTTCCCTTCCAGTTGGAGATAATCCTTATGAAAGAGAACTTAATTTTGATCAAATGAAAAATATCTATTCCGAACAGATAGAAGGTGTCATAGATGGTGGTGCTGACTGTATATTGATAGAAACTATATTTGATGGGTTAAATGCTAAAGCTGCACTTATAGCTGCTGAAGAGCTTTTTGAAAAGAAAAATATTCAACTTCCAATTATGATTTCTGCAACTGTAAATAAACAAGGAAAAATCTTTTCAGGACAAAGCATAGAATCATTAATTGTTGCTCTAGATAGACCTTCTATCATTTCCTTTGGACTTAATTGTTCCTTTGGAGCTAAAGACCTTATTCCAATGATAAAAAAAATAGCTGCTTTTACAGATAAATATATTTCATTGTATCCAAATGCTGGACTTCCTAATGAAAATGGTGAATATGAAGAAACTCCTGAAATAACAACTGGATATTTAAAAGAATTAGTAGATAAAAAACAAGTGAATATTCTAGGTGGATGTTGTGGAACACATTTTTCACATATCAAAGCAATAGCTGATTTAGTAAAAAATAAAGAACCCAGACCTATTATTGTTAAAGAAAATAAATGTTTTTTATCTGGAAATGAAATATATAATTTCAATAATAAATTCACAGTAATTGGTGAAAGAAATAATGTAGCTGGCTCTAAAATATTTAAAACATTGATTGAGGAAAAAAATTATATAAAAGCTTTAGAAATTGCTCGCTTACAAATAGAAAAAGGAGCTGCTGTTTTAGACATCAATCTTGATGATGGATTATTGATACCCCACGAAGAAATGGAAAAGTTCTTAAGAATAATCCAAAATGATCCAATAGTTTCAAAAATTCCTATAATGATAGATTCATCAGATTTTCTCACTATTGAAACTGCTTTAAAGAATATAGCTGGAAAATCAATAGTAAATTCTATTTCTCTAAAAGAAGGTGAGGAATCCTTCAGAAAAAAAGCCAGAATAATAAAAAAATATGGGGCTGCTGTAGTAGTTATGGCTTTTGATGAAAAAGGGCAGGGAATATCTTTTGAAAGAAAAATAGAAATCTGTAATCGTTCATACAAATTATTAAAAGAAGAAAACTTTTCTGACTCAGATATAATCTTTGATCCAAATATACTTGCTATTGGTACTGGAAGCAAAGATGATAGATACAATGGATTAAATTTTTTAAAAACAATTCAATGGCTAAAGGAAAATCTTTCATATTGTGGTATTAGTGGTGGACTTAGCAACTTATCTTTTGCTTTTAGAGGAAATAATTCATTGAGAGCAGCTATACATTCTCTTTTTATTGAAGCTGCAAAAGAAAAAGGAATGAATTTTGCTATAATGAATCCTGGTGAAAAAGCACCCCAGCTTACTTCAGATGAAAGGGATATAATTTTAGCATTGATAAATGGAAATACAGAATCTCTTGATTCTATATTAGAACTTGCTGCAAAATTAAAAAATGCTTCTGTTAATTTAAAACCTAATAGTTTTTCCACTAATAAAATGATAAATAATGATTTTGAATCTTTAAAAGATAGAATAGAAAGAGCTCTTATTTATGGGGGAAGTACAACTTTTGACACAGATATAAATACTGCTCTAAAAAATATGACTCCATTGGATATAATACAAAATATCTTAATGAAAGGTATGGATAAAATAGGTATTCTTTTTGAAAAAGGTGAACTATATCTTCCACAGCTTATAAGATCAGCAAGTGTTATGAATAAGGCTGTGGATATTCTCAAACCTCACATGAAAGTAAAAGCCGATATAAGAATAAAAGGTAAAATTCTTATGGCCACTGTTGAAGGAGATGTCCATGATATAGGTAAAAATATTGCTGGAACAGTTTTAAAGTGTAATGGTTATGAAGTAATAGATTTAGGAGTTATGGTAAGTAAAGAAAAAATATTAGAAGAAGCTATAAAAAACAGTGTAGATATTATTACATTAAGTGGTCTTATCAGTCCTTCATTAAAAGAAATGGAAAAAACTTTATCCCTTTTAAATGAGAATAAAATATCTATTCCTGTTCTTGTGGCAGGAGCAGCTACATCGAAATTGCATACTGCTGTTAAATTAGAACCCCTTTATAAAAAAAGGACTTTTCATACTACAGATGCTTTGGATACTCTCACAATGATAAATAAACTTATCTATGGTGATAAAGAAGTATTTATGGAAGAAAAAACAAAAGAGCTTGAAAACCTTTGCAGCATATATCTAAATACTAAAAAAGAAAATTCTGAAAAAGAAATCTGTTCAAAAGATAACTTTTCTTCAGAAATTATACTTCCAAATCAATTAGGAAAACAGTATCTAGAATTTACTCTTGAAAGAATTGAAAAATATATCAATTGGAATTTTCTTTTACATAATATGAAAGTTAAAAATACTCCTTTAGAAGAACAGACATTAGGTGATGCTAAACATCTCTTCGATAAAATGAAAGAAAATAATATAAAAATAAGATGTTCATTTGGAATTTTTCCATGTGTAAAAAATTCAGATACCTTAACAATAAATGATGGAGATAAAAGCTGGAGTATATCTTTTACAAGAGGAAAAATAAAAAATAAAGATATTGGAATAAGCGATTTTTTCAACAAAAAAGATTTTATAGGAGCTTTTGTTATTTCAGTAACTAGTTCTTTATTCCTTCAAGATAATTATATGAGTATAATGGAAAATATTCTTCTCACAAGAATCGCAGAGGCTGCTTCTGAATTTTTAGAAAGTTATTTGAAAGAAAAAAATATTTGGATACCTAATATCAGACCTGCTATAGGCTATCCATCAATTCCAGATCATTCCATCAAAAAAACTATTTTTGAAATCGTTGATGGAGAAAAAACAGGTGCCTCACTTACTAGTAATTATGCTATGTTGCCATTGAGTACTGTATGTGGTATTTATATTTCAAATCCAAAAAGTTTTTATTTTAGTTTGTAATAATTTTTAATATCTGATACAGTTATAATAAGATTAATTAAATAAAGGAGGCCAATATTATGATAGTTGTATATGCAAAATCTATTGTACCTGAAAAAAATATTGATAAATATTTAGAGATAGCAAAAAAATTAGCAGAGGAAACAAGAAAAGAAAAAGGAAATATTTTTTATGAAATGATACAAGATGTAAATAATAAAAATATTTTTGCTTTTATAGAAAAATGGGAAAATATGGAAGTTTTAAATAAACATATGAAAACTCAACATTTTACTACATTCGTTCCTCAATTAAATGAATTAAGAGAGGGAGAATCAGAACTTACTATACATGAAATTCTATTTTAAAAAATAAGGCAGACTGCCCATAAAACAGTCTGCCTTTTTATTTATTAATCTCTACATATTCCTTGTTCTTTTGCTACTTTTTCAACTGCATCTGCAACTGCATCTGCAACTCTTTTATCGAAAGCATCTGGAATAATATAATTTTCATTCATTTCTTCATCAGTAATAAGAGAAGCTAGTCCTCTTGCTGCTGCAAGTTTCATTTCTTCAGTTATTTTCTTAGATTTTGCTCTTAAAGCTCCCTTAAATAATCCTGGGAATACAAGAACATTATTTATTTGATTAGGATAATCTGATCTTCCAGTACCCACTATTTTTGCTCCTCCAGCCAAAGCATCTTCTGGCATTATTTCAGGAGTAGGATTTGCCATTGCAAATATAACAGCATCTTTATTCATTGTTTTTACCATTTCAGTAGTAAGAATATTTCCTACAGAAACTCCAATGAAAACATCTGCTCCCTGTACTGCAAATGCTAAATCTCCAGCAAGATCATTAGGATTAGTTATTTCAGCTAATTCTCTTTTAGAAAAATCATAAGATTCTTTGTCACTTCTTCTAAGGATTCCTGGTTTATCAAGAACCAATATTTCTTTTGCTCCTAAATCTCTTACAAGTTTTGTTATAGAGCTTCCTGCTGCTCCTGCTCCATTTACTACAACTTTAGCATCAGAGAACTTTTTCCCTACAACCTTAAAAGCATTAATCAGTCCAGCAGCAACTACTATTGCAGTTCCATGCTGATCATCATGAAATACAGGAATATCCAATTCTTTTTTCAATCTAGTTTCTATTTCTATACATCTAGGTGCTGAAATATCTTCTAAATTTACTCCTCCAAGACCTGGAGCTAGTAATTTTACAGTTCTTATTATTTCTTCTGGATCTTTAGTATCTAAACAAATAGGAATTGCATCTACCCCTGCAAATTCTTTAAATAATACACACTTTCCTTCCATTACTGGAAGAGCTGCTTCTGGACCAATATCTCCAAGTCCTAATACTGCTGTTCCATCAGTAATAACTGCAACCATATTTCCTTTAGCTGTATATTTATATACATCTTCTTTATTCTCTGCTATTTTTCTACATGGTTCTGCTACTCCTGGAGAATAAGCAAGACTCAAGTCATCTTTATTAGCTACTTTTACTTTTGAAACTATTGATATCTTCCCTTTGTTTTTTTCATGCATTTCCAATGCTCTTTCAAATACTGTTGGCATAAATATCTCCCTCCATTATTATAAAATATTTTTTGAAAAATTATTTTCATTTGTTATGTTAGTGCAAACTATATTTAAACAATATATATTTGCCTTTAATGCCTTATATGATGTATTATATTCCCTTTTTGTACAAAAGTAAAGTATTTTCTTTTTTTCTTGTCTTATTTACGTATTTAATATCTAATATTGATGTAATGAACTTAAACTAGTACATATATTTTCTGAAAATAAATTTTTAAAATATTTTTTTCATAAGTGTACAATATATCATGTTTATTCTATTTCCTTTTATAAAAATAAAGATGATTAAAAATAATTTTTTAGTCACCTTTATTTTATACAATATTCTTACTTTAATATACCCAATTTTTTCAATTTTTTCTCATTTTCTTCAACAAATTCTTCAGTAATAGCATATGATATAATCTTAGTAATAACTATTTCACTTCCATCAAAAGATATTTCTACTTTCTTATCTTTTTCTAAAAACTCTTCTCCCATTTCTACAGCTTTAGCTAAATTTTCTGCATCTATTCTATCTTTTAATCCACCTCTCATAAAAATACCTCCTTTATCAAAATTTCCTCTTTATACATTAATTATACAAAACTAAAATATCTTTCCTTTAAAAAAAGAAGATAAATACATATCTTCTTTTGTGATTATATAAATAATGAATATAGAAAGTTTGCTGCTATTCCAGCTGCTAATCCTCCAATAGTATGACTAAATATTGCTTTTCCAGTTAAATCTCTATATTTTAAACTGTCCATCATAGCTACATGTGTACTTAAATATCCACTCCAACACATTCCCATACTTGTAAAAACTGCAATCTCTCTTGGACCTATTACTCCTTCTTTTATAAATTGAGGAACAAGACCAATAGCAGCCCCCACAGCTCCAAGAGCTGTTATTGGAAAAGCTATTGCTTCTGGACTACTAAATCCAAAAAGTGGTTTCAATATGAAATTAAGTTTTGCTCCAATTATTGGGAGTATTCCTATCCCTTCATAAGCAGCTCCTGTATAGCCACCTTCTGGCATGCCATTTGTAAGCATAAGTACTGTTGTACATATAATGATTACTCCTGGAATTATAGCAATTCCCATATCTACTCCTACTTTTCCACCTTCTAGCATTGCTTCTAAAAACCTTCCAAAAACTGTTCCTCTTCTTATTTCTCTTGTATCAAGAACAAATTTTTCTATTTCTTTTTCTTCTTCTGATTCTCCTATACTTTTGAAATATTTCTTGCTATAATGCATCATTAAATTTACACTTATTATACTTCCTACTACTGCTCCAAAATTTCCTATAAGAACTGCCTTGAAAAGATTTTCTTTCATAAGCCCACCTTGAGCAACCATAAATGCTGAAACTATAAATCCCATTCCAAAAGATGTTCCTAAATTAGTAAGAGCAACAAATTGATAATTTTTAAAATATTTTCTAAACTCTTTATTTGCTGCTAGACTGAGAACAGCTGGATTATCAGATATATATGTTGTTACTATTGCCAATGCAGAAGCTCCTGGCAATTTATATAAAGGATAGATTACAAAATAAAGCAGTTTATTTATCAATGATATTACTCCAAATTCAGATAATATTTCTGAAAGAGCTCCTGCTAATACAGCTACCCCCATTATGAAAAATACTGTGTTTATTAAAAGATCATGTGCAGTTCCCATTACAGTATTTATCATATTTACAGGGCCCATTATATTAGCAGTTGCTATGCAAGAGCCTGCTAATAATCCTAAACACACAAAAGCTTCCATACTTACTGCTTTCTTTTTCAATCTTTCCATATATCTATCTCCTTGATTTTTTCATACTGTAAAAGTATAACACTTGATATAAAGAGTGTCAATAATTTTGCACTTTAAATATTTTTTATATTAAAAAGTGTATCTTGAATATTGATTTTCCAATATTCAAGATACACTTAGATTGACTTAAAATATTATTTATTCCTATTTAATTCTTTTCAACATTTCCTTTACAATATTAGCTGAATTATCAGCTGCAACAACAACAAAATCTTCATATGTCATTTTAGCGCTTCCATCTGCTTTATCTGAAACTGCTCTCAATACAACAAATGGTACATTATATAACTGAGCTACCTGAGCTACAGCTCCTCCTTCCATCTCTACAGCAGAAGCTTCAAAAATTTCACCTATCATTTTAACTCTATCTTTATCAGCTATAAATTGGTCCCCTGTTGCTATTCTTCCTATTTTAACTTTATCTTTTCCTAAAACTTTTACAGCAGATTCATAGGCAATATCTATTAAATTTTTATCAGCTTTAAACTCTATAGAGTTATTACCTGGTATCAATCCCATTGGTCTGCCAAAAGCTGTTAAATCTACATCATGCTGTACCAAATCCTTTGATATAACTATATCAGCAATATTTAATTTATTATCAATTGCTCCTGCTACTCCAGTAAATATTATACTTTCAACTTCAAACTCTCTAATAACAGTATCTGCACCAATAGCTGCATTTACTTTTCCAACTCCTGTTTTCAAAAGTACTATATTTTTCCCTTCAAGTGTACCTTCATAATAAGTTATAGCCCCTATTTTTACTTCTGTTACATTTTTCATAGAATTTTTAAGAAGTTCTATCTCTGAATCCATTGCTCCTATCAAAGCAATTTTTTGAGCAAAAACAGTTGTTGCTAGACAAATTATCAATAACATTATTATTAATTTTTTCATTTTCCTTCCCCTTTAAAAAAAGATGATCAAAATCCTAATTTTAGTCCTTTGATTCATCTTTTTATATTTTAATTATTTATTTAAAACTTTTTTTAATTCTTCTACTTTGTCAATTTTTTCCCATGGAAGATCTAAATCTGTTCTTCCTATATGTCCAAATGCTGCCAAGTCTTGATATTTAAATTTTCCACTTCTTAATTCTAGTGCTCTTTCTATTCCTCTTGGTGTTAAATCAAATACTTTTTTTACTGCTTCTGCTAAAGCATATTCATCTACTTTTCCTGTTCCAAATGTATCAACTTTTACTGATGTTGGTTCTACTACTCCTATTGCATATGATAATTGTATTTCACATTTGTCTGCCAAGTTTGCTGCTACTATATTTTTTGCTACCCATCTTGCTGCATATGCTGCTGATCTATCTACTTTTGAAGGATCCTTTCCTGAAAAAGCTCCTCCTCCATGTCTGAAAAATCCTCCATATGTATCTACTATTATTTTTCTTCCTGTTACTCCTGTATCTCCATGTGGTCCTCCAATTACAAATCTTCCTGTTGGATTAATATGGAAATGTTTTACTTCTTCTGGTTTAAGCTCATATGATTTTAATACTGGTTTTATTACTTTTTCTATTACTTCTTCTCTAATCTGAGCCTGAGTTACATCTGGATTATGTTGTACAGATACTACCACTGTATCAACATGATCTATTTTTCCATTTTCATCATAGGCTAAAGTTACTTGTGATTTTGCATCTGGTCTTGCCCATGGAAGTTCTTTTGCTCTAGTCATTTTAGTTAATTTTACTAGTATCTCTCTAGCTAATACAAGAGCCAATGGCATTAATTCTGGAGTTTCTTTTACAGCCCCTCCAAACATTATTCCTTGATCCCCTGCTCCTCCAATATCTACTCCCATAGCTATGTCTGGTGATTGAGCATGAATAGCACTAAGTACTCCACAATTTGAATCAAATCCCATTCCTTCTTTGTATCCAATTTCATCTATTTTGCTTCTTACAATGTCTTGAATATCTATATAAGTAGTAGTTGTAATTTCTCCTCCTACAACAACTTGTCCTGTTGTACAAAATACTTCACATGCTACTCTTGAATTCGGATCATCAGCAAGACATGCGTCTACTACTGCATCTGAAATTTGATCTGATACCTTATCTGGGTGACCAGGTGACACAAATTCTGATGTGAAATAAGTTAAATTTTTCATTTTTCCTCCTTAAAATATACCATTAATTTGATGTTTAAGATAAAAAAATCCCTTTCACCAGACAGATGAAAGGGATTAAGTTCTAAATCCAATATTCCATCTATCAGGAGTTAGCACCACACTTAAAAAGCAGGTTGCTGAGATTTCAACGGGCCAGTCCCTCAATCTCTCTTGATGGCATTCTTTATATTTATCATTTATACTTTATTATATATTTTTTTACTAATTATGTCAATAATTATTTAGTTATTTTTTACTTGTCTTACAACATCCACTACAGAACCATCTCTGTATTGTACTACAGCAACTATTTTATCCTCAAATTCTATTGCTTCTTCTTTTCCAGTCATAGCTTCTGCTATTTCTTTTAGTTCTTCTATTGTTTTTATTGGAAGATTAGAATTTTTAAATTTCTCTATCAAATCTTTTCTTAATGGATTGATTGCTATTCCTCTTTCTGTTACTAATACATCTACTGTTTCTCCAGGAGTTGTTACAGTAGTTATTCTATCTTTCACTACTGATATTCTTGCATTTACAAGTTGTGATACTATTATACATAATTTTGATCCAGCAGCTGTGTCACTGTGTCCTCCAGATCCTCCCATAATAACACCATCTGATCCTGTAGTTACATTTACATTGAAATTTGTATCCATTTCTGTTGCACCTAGTATAACTATATCCAGCATATTTACTACTGAACCTTTGTTATTTGCATTTGCATACATTGTTGCTGACATTTTTATATGATTTGGATTTTCTTTTGCTGATTTAATTGCATTAAGGTCAAAACATTGTACATCAAATAAAGCTTTAAAAAGTCCATCTTTATACATATCTACTATGTATCCTGTTATTCCTCCAGCAGCAAAACTACCTACTATATTTTTTGATTTCATAAGATTTCTAACTTCTGCTGCAACTGCAAGTGATATTCCTCCTGCACCTGTCTGAAAACTCATTCCATCTTTTAAATATCCTGATTGTTCTATAAATTTAGCTGTAAGATCAGCAACTTTTAATCCAATTGGATTTTTAGTAATCTGAGTAGTTCCTGATACTATTCCTTTTGGATCTCCAATAGCATCTACTACCAATACATAATCTATTAAAGTTTGATTTATTTCTATTGTTGTATTTGGATAAGGAACTAAATTATCAGTAATTGCTACTACTAATTTAGCATTTTCAACATCTGAATGAGCATATCCTAAAGCACCACATGCTGATTTTCCATCTACTCCATTAATATTTCCATATTCATCTGATGTTGGAGCTGCAACAAAAGCTATATCTACTTCGACTTCTCCTGTTTCCATTATTCTTGCTCTTCCACCATGTGTATGCATAACAGCTGGTTTTTGCATTTTACCTTGTGATATTGCTTGAGCCACTGGCCCTGACATATATCCAGCATATATTTGTGTTACTATTCCTTTTTCTATCATTTCTACTAAAGGCTTATGGCATGGAAATATAGAACTTGCAACTATTGTTATATCTTTGTATCCTCTCTTTGCTATTTCTGCCATTACTAAATTTAGTACATAATCTCCATTTCTTAAATGGTGGTGAAAAGATACTACCATTCCATCTTTTAATGGAAGCTTATCCATTAATTCTATAAAATCTGTATGAAGTTTCTTATCATTAGGAGTTACAACTTTAAAAGTATAATTCTTTTTCACCACTCCTGTTGTATTTGCTAAATATCCATTATAATGACTGATTTTTCCATATCCTTCTATAAAATCAGGAACTTCTCTTCCTAAAACATTTTTCATCTATAAACACCTCACATATTATTGATTAATCTATCAGACCAATAAGTCTTGCAACATCCAATGTATGAATAGCTCTATTTATAATTGGAAGGTCAACCATTTTTCCATCTAATGAAAATACTCCAAGCCCTTCTTTAGCTGCTTCTTCTTTAGCTGCTATTACTCTTAAAGCATGATTGATTTCAGCCTGCGATGGACAGTAAGCTGCATGGATTGTATCTATTTGTCTTGGGTTTATAGCAAGTTTTCCTGTAAATCCTAACATTTTTGCTTTTAATGAGTCAGCCATCAATCCTTCATAGTCATTTGTATCTGTAAATGGTGTGTCAATTGCATCTACTTTACAAGCTTTACATGCATTTACCACTTTAGTTCTTGCATAGAATAATTCATCTGATGATTTAGTTCTTTTTACTCCTAAATCAACTGCAAGGTCTTCTCCTCCTAGTAAAACTGAAATGACTCTTGGACTTGATTTTATAGTTTCGTAAACTGTTTCTACCCCATAAGTAGTTTCTACTAATGGATGTATTTTTATACTTCCAGCTTCAAATCCCATTTCTTTTTCTATTTCATCTAGTTTTTTATCTAATACAGCTATGTCCTCAGGACATGCTTTTGGAAGAAGTATAGCATCTGGTTTCAATCTTGCTATTACATCTATATCTTTTTCTGCATATGGAGTTGATAAAGGATTAACTCTTACTACAACTTCTACATCATCATATTTATTTGTTCTTAAAGCTTCACTTATTAAATATCTAGCAGCATCTTTTTCTGTCAACGCAACAGCATCTTCCAAGTCAAATATAACAGCATCTGAACCAAATACAGCAGCTGTTTGGAGCATTCCTGGATTATTTCCAGGCATAAATAACATAGTTCTTCTTAATTCCACTATAAACACCTCTCATATAAAAAATAATATAATTATTATAATCCTCTAGCAACAGCAGCTTCTATTCTAGCTCTAATAGTATAATCAAGAGCCCCTTTGTCTTGAGCCTGAACTTTTACACCATCAATCCCAAGTTCTACAAGTTTATTTTTTATAACTTCTCTTATATGAGCTCCAAATTGTTTTTCTACAGTACTTTCTAATTCTACTTCTATTCCGCTTTCAGCTGGAGTTAGAATCACAAATATATCATTTGATTCTAGAGTACCACATTTAGCAGCTTTCTTTATTGTCATTTGATTCACCTCATTATTAAATTCTAAATAAAATTTTTTAAATATTAGGACTAATTAAAGGAAAAAGGTAGTCATATAACTACCTTTTCCAAAATCAAAATAAATTATAATTATATTTTTAAAAGAAAACTATTTTTTTCTTCTGTTTACTAAAGCTTCAACTCTAGACATTTCGTTAAATACGATCATATATCCTTCGTCAACACCCATTCCTGGTTTAGCAAGAACTTGAAGAGCTCCACATGCCATACCGATGTTAGTAGTAACTTCAGCAGATCTGTTAGTTTCGTTACAAGTTCCTCCACAGTATGATCCTATTCCTACTTTATTACAGTAAAGAATTGCATCAGCTATGTTATTTACTCCTCCAAGATCTGGAGTTTTTATTTGAACTACATGTCCAGCTTTTTTATCAGCAAATAATTTAATATCTTCTAAAGTATTACACCATTCATCAGCAACTAATTCAACTTCGATTCCTCTAGCATCTACTTCTGCAGTTAAAGCAGCAAGAGCTTCAATTTGTTTATCTCTGTCTTCAACGTCCATAGGTCCTTCTATTCTTAACTTGAATGGTTTTGCAGCTTCTACTAATGTAGCAATGTAGTCAGCCATTTTTTTAGTATCACAATCAAATGCAGCACCAATAGTTCCATAAACATCTATGTGGAATATTGGAGAGTAGTTAGCATCAGTTCTTTGAGAAATGATTCTATCTCTTAACCATTTAACATAGTCAAGTAAGATTTCTCCATGTAATCCTAATTTTTCTTTTACGTTATTAATCAAAGCGTGAGGTAAAACATCAGCTTCTTTGATTATCATTTTATCAGCAGCAACATATCTGTCATCTCCTGATTGAGTAAATATAGGTCTCTTAGTGATTTCTAATCCTGTATTGTAGTCAGCTTTAATAACTTCAGCTAAAGTTACTTTTCTAGCTTTTGCAACACCATCTAGTAAAGCTTGAGTAATTCCATATCTTATTGCAGTATGTAATCTTTTTCCATTAACTTCTAATGCATCAAACTCTTCAGCAAGAGATTTGAAATTATCAAGTTCTCTTCCTATTAATTTTGGAGCAATTTCTTTTTCTATTACTGGAATAAAATCTTTTGCTAGGAATAAAGGATCTCTTCCTCCTGCACCTGAGTATTGAACAGCAGCACAATCACCATGAGCAACTTGTCCATCTTCAAGAATTAGTAAAACAGAGATAGCTTCTCCTGCTTGTCTGATTGATTTGAATCCTGGTGTAACTGGAGTTCCTAGATAGAACATACCATCATGTCCAGCTCCTGCTTTTATTGCTCTTTGGTCATCAAAATAGAATCCTGTTTTTCCTGCAGAACATACTACATCTACAATTTTCATAATTAATCCTCCTAAGATTTTAAATTGTGTGGGAATTTTTCAATTCCCACTTTACTTCTTAATTATATATATAATCTACTTTTAACATATTTGCAACCAATATTTAAAAATTGATTTTCTAAATTATTTTCTATTTATTCTATCAATTTTACAATGTATTTTTTATATTTTTTGTTCAATAATAAAATTAATTGTTTTTCATATGTTCAGTTTCTGGTCTTCCAATAAGAGTTCCTTTTCCTACTGCAAATATATCATCAACAGTCATTTGGAATCCAACTGGTCTTCCTTCAAATTTTGCTCTTTCTTCTAATTGAGCTAAGTTAAAGTCTACTAATTCTTTGCTTAATGGAACATTTCCAACAGCTAGATATCTTACTTTACCTACATTATCTCTAGCTGGCATCATTTTACCAGCATTATATTTAGATGGAGCAAATGGAACATCTAATACACCTTGCTCGAAAGCTTTAACTACACCAACAGCCCAATCTCCTTCTCCTAATTCTAATACTTTATTTAAAATACATTTAGTTTCAGCTTTAATAACTTCAATTTCTTTTGCTAATTCTGGAGACATTGATAATTGTTGTCCTTTAAGAAGATTAAGAACCATTTTTGTAGCTTTAATTCCCATTGCATTAGCCTCTTTTGTAGGAACTCCAATTGCTTCATGTGGAGTTTTAACAATAACTTTTGTAGCTCCAGCAAGTGCAGCAGCAGAAGCACCATTAGAGATAACTCCAAATGCTTTAGCTTCATCTTCTGGGAATCCTCCCATCCATTGATGGAATACAGTTGTTAAATCAATATCATTATATCCATATTCTTTGAAATACTCTTCTCCTTGTTCAGTTAATGCTCTAATAGCAGCAACGTCTTGGATTAAGTTTCCACATTGTCCATATCCTAAAGTAATATTTTTTACTCCTTGTTCAGCAGCTAGTAATCCTTCAAGAATTCCAACAGCATTTGACATTGATGGTGGAACTAATGTACCAGTTAATGGTCCAAATGGTTCTCTATTAATTGATACTCCATGTTCTTCATACCATCCAACTAATCTATCAACATATTGCCAGTCAATTAGTGTTTTCTCTAAAGAAACTGATTTAGCATAAGGAACATTATAACTGATTCCTCCACCCTCATCAGAAGTATATCCTGCTGCAATCATTATTTCAGAAAGTAATCTAGCATCTGGAGTTCCATGTCTTAATTGTAAAGGCAAGTCTATAGCTTCAACAACTTGTCTACAACCACTAACTCCATGATTTACACCTGGAAATCCATTAAGTAGTGATCTTCCTGCTTTTTTAGATTCCTCTATTCCTTTTTCACAATTTTCATATTTATTTTGTCTTGTATAAGAATCAATAGTAGTTGGAAGTAAATCTGCTCCACCAACTTTATCTAAATAGTCTAATAATTCTATATGTTGTTCTATTAAAGCAACTCCTGCTCTAGGTTGAGCTAGTGTAATTCCAGCATTTTTAGCATCTACTAATTTTTTAGAAAAACTTTTTGATTCTGGTAATGCTTTATGATAAGCTACAGCTTCTTCTAAGTTTACATCTTTACCTGTAGGCCATCCTTTTAAAACTTCTTTTCTCATTTCAAAGAACTCTTCTTCAGTCCATTTTTTAAATCTAAGTTTCATATTTAAATATTCCTCCTTATAATTTCTTATACTTCGACTAGGTATTTTTTCATTATTCTAACAGCTAAATTTGGATAATCTTGAGCTAACAATCCCATTGCTGACAATATATATGTTTTATCTACAAGAAATTTTGGTGATACAGGCTTTAAGTGAACAGGATCTTGTTCATTAAAATTTCCAGCTTTCAATATTCCTTGAGGATTTAAGCTATGAATGATAACTCCACCTGTTCCAATAACATAAGGTGCATCAGTCAAATCTTTTCCACTTTGATTAAACATTGTTCCCATTGGAGTATAAACACATTCTAATACTCCACAGTGTCTTGTCATTGCTATTTCAGTAGCTACCATTGCCATTGCTTCATCAAATCTTATTTCTTCATTACTTTGAGGTACCATTTTAATGTGATCATGTCTGTATTGACATGCAGCTTTTACATCAATCTGTTTTAAAGAATCATGTAGATAATTTCTTATTTTTCTTGTTCCAGCTGCTTCTAAAAGAGCTACTGATGAATATCTCATTCCAAGATCTCCTTCTACGGTTCTTTTGGCAAATGGTTCTTCCAAACCTTTTATCATAATAGAAGGCTTTGTAGGTTCTCCTTTAGCTATTGAGTGAACATCTGTTGTAGCTCCTCCAATATCCACTACTATTAAATCTCCTATTCCTTCCTCATCATCAGTTCCTTCAGCAAGCACTTCAGCAGCTTTTAATACTGCTGCAGGAGTAGGCATTAATATCCCTTTTATAAATTCCTCTGCACTTTTCATTCCTTTAGCTTCTACTATTCTATTCATAAAAACTTTTCTGATTTCTTCACGAGAAGGTTCAACATTTAATTTATTTATAACAGGCATTACATTTTCTGTTACAAAATAATCTATTCCAGTTTCTTTAAAAATAGCTTCCACCTGATCAATAGCTGCTTTATTTCCTGCAACTACAACTGGTACATCAAGTTTATACTCTGCAATCATTTTAGCATTATGAATGATACAGTCTTTATTACCACCATCTGTTCCACCAGCCAATAATATTATATCCAGAGGAGTAGCTTTAATTTCTTCAAGTTCTCTATGATTTAATTCATAAGCATATGTCTTTATTACTCTTGCTCCAGCCCCTAGAGCAGCTTTTTTAGCAGCTTCAGCTGTAAGTTCAGGCACAAGCCCTATAGCCACCATTTTCAATCCACCAGCAGCAGATGAACAAGCTGTTTTACTTACAAACTCCACAGAATCAAAATTAATTTTTTCATTTATTGCAGCTTTCAATTTTTCGTAAGCTTTATTAAATCCAATCATTATATCTTCTTCAACTGTAGTAATATCCTTCGCTGTCGCTAAAATAACTTCGTTTTCCATATCTATAGCAGTAAGTTTAGTATAAGTACTACCAAAATCTATGGCTAGATAAACTTTCATAACAACCACTCTCTTTTATTGTAAAGTATTTTTGAAAATCTCAATTGATCAAAATTAAGCAATTCCTAAATCTTTCTTTAAGTCTTCTGTTGTGTCTTCAATAGGAGTTCCTGGTCTATAAACTCTATCAAATCCCATAGCTTTAAATCTTTCTTCTACTTCTTCCCAAACTTGTTTTCCAACAACAATATTTCCACCTACATAAAGAAGGATATTATTAAGTCCTGCTTCTTTACATTTTTCTCTCATTCCTTGACAATCTAATTCTCCATGTCCATATAAAGAAGAAACTATTATAGCATCAGCATTAGTTTCAACAGCTGCATTAATAAAGTCAGCTTGTGGTGATAAAACTCCAATATTTACTACTTCAAATCCATTAGACTCTAATACATGATGAATAATTTTGTTTCCAACTGCATGACAGTCTGATCCAATAACTCCAATTACAACTTTTTTTCCATTTTTTTCCATGAAAAATAGCCTCCTCTGTGTATGATATTTAAACTTTAATAATAATATACCTCTTTTTTGTAAAAAATCAAGCATTATTAATAATATGAATGATAAAAATTTATTTTTTTAATCAAATATATTGAACTCTCTATTTTCTACCATTTTGTTAAATAATTGTTAATTTTTTTCAATTATTAATTAACAGTTTTAGATTTCAGCTTATATTTCTTCTTTTATATTGTAAAAAATATATTTTAAAATTATAAAAAATATATGCTTTTTTATTGTTTAAATAACAGTCATTCATTTGGTAAGGTTTTTAATTATTTTTTTTATTTATTTGCTATTCACATGATTTTTTATAGCAAACTTTTTTAATTGAATTAAAAAAATACCTTTATTTTTCTTTATAATAACCTTTGTACATCTATATTTTTCAATGAACTTCTCATTAGTTAAATTTGATTTTTTTAAGAATATATGTTATAATACCTTGAAAATAAATTATGCTAGCTAATGTAGGGGAGTGGGTTTTGGTCCACTCCCTCTTTAGTAGTTGTCTTGAAAGTGAGGTGAATATATACTTTATGGAAAAATATAACAAGGAAAATATTTTGAAAAAAATTGAAACCATTGTTACTCCAGTAGTAAATGAAATGAAATTATCTCTTGTTGATATTGAATATCTTCAAGATGGAGGTTACTGGTATGTAAGAATATATGTTGAAAATCTAGAAGGGGATATAACTCTTGAAGATTGTGCAACTATCAGTAATAAAGTAGATGAAGACATAGATAAACTTATTGAACAAAGATTTTTTTTAGAGGTATCTTCTCCAGGTATTGAAAGACCATTAAAGAAAATTGACGACTATATCAGATTTAAGGGAGAAAAAGCTAAATTAAGTCTTAAACATAAAGTTAATGACAATAAAAACTTTGAAGGAATAATTATAGATTGTAGAGATAGTATTATATACTTAGAAGTAGAAAATGAAAAAATAATAGAAATTCCCTTTTCAGAAGTAAGAAAAGCCAATCTTGTTTATGAATTTGAAGAATTTTAATAGAATTTTCAGGAGGTAATGAAAATAATATGAAAAGTAAAGACGCTAAAGTTTTTTTAGAAGCCCTAGATGAATTAGAAAGAGAAAAAGGAATAAGCAAAGAAAGTCTTCTTCTTACTGTTGAACAGGCTCTGTTGGCAGCTTATAAAAAAAATCATGGTGAAGAGGAAAATGTGGAAGTTGAAATCAACAGAGAAACTGGTGATGTCAAACTTTATGAAGTTAAAACTGTTGTAGAAACTGAAGACCTTTATGATGCTGCTATTGAAATTTCTCTTGATGATGCTCAAGAAATCAAAAAGAGAGCTAAAGTTGGTGACATAGTAAGAATAGAAATTAATTGTGAGGAATTTAGAAGAAATGCTATTCAAAATGGAAAGCAAATTGTTATTCAAAAAGTAAGAGAAGCTGAAAGACAATATATATATGATAGATTCAAAGAAAAAGAAAATGATATTATAAATGGTATCATTAGAAGAATCGATGAAAAGAAAAATATTTTTGTTGAATTTGATGGAATAGAAGCTATTCTTCCAACAACTGAACAATCTCCTGCTGACACTTATAGAGTAGGAGAAAGACTTAAAGTTTTCCTTGCTGAAGTTGAAAAAACTAATAAGTTCCCTAAAATAGTTATTTCTAGAAAACATGAAGGTTTACTAAAGAAATTATTTGAACTTGAAATACCAGAAATTACATCTGGCTTAATAGAAATAAAAGCTGTTGCAAGAGAAGCTGGGTCAAGAGCTAAAGTCGCTGTGTACTCATCTGATCCTAATATTGATACTGTAGGAGCTTGTATTGGGCAAAAAGGTCTTAGAATAAAAAACATAGTTAATGAATTAAATGGAGAAAAAATAGATATTGTTATTTGGAAAGAATCTGTTGAAGAGTTTGTTTCAGCTGTATTAAGTCCAGCAAAAGTGAAAAGTGTTGAGGTTATTGAAGATGAAAATACAGCAAGAGTAATCGTTGATAATTCACAATTATCTCTAGCTATTGGTAAAAATGGTCAAAATGCTAGACTTGCTGCTAAATTAACTGGTATGAGAGTTGATATAAAAACTGAAAATAGTTCTAAAGATGATTCTTTAGAAGGAGAACAAAGTGAGTAATCAGGATTTTCCAGAAAGAACTTGTTTAATTTGTAAGGATAAAAAAGATAAAAAAGATTTATTCAGATTGATTAAAACAAAAGAAGATAAGTATGTTTTTGATGAAAAACAGAAGCAACAAAGTAGAGGCTACTATATCTGTAAAACACATGAATGTCTTCAAAGACTATCCAAGCATAAGAAGATAAAAATGAATACAGATGACCTAATGAAGATGTTGAATCTTTTAAAAAAGGGAGAAAAGGACTATTTAAATATTTTGAAAGCAATGAAAAATTCACAAGTTTTATCTTTTGGAATGAATATGGTTTTAGATGAAATAGAACATACTCATTTCTTAGTTCTAGCACAAGATATAAGTGAAAAAAATGAAAAAAAACTTTTACTTAAAGCTAAAGAACTCAGCATAAACTTTGTTTATTTTGGAAATAAAAATCAACTTGGAGATATTTTTGGCAAAGAAGAAGTAAGTGTTGTTGGTGTCAAAAATAAAAAAATAGCCCGTGGCCTCATAAATTAACCTAATTTAGGAGGTAATTAATGAAAGTAAGAGTGCATGAATTAGCTAAAAAATATGATATGGGAAATAAAGAGTTTTTAAATCTCTTAAAAGATGATATTAAAATCACAGTTTCTTCTCATCTATCTGGTTTAGCTGAAGAAGATGTGAAAAAAATAGATAAATATTTTGAAAATATGAATAATAAAGAAGAAGTAATTGTGAAGCCTGAAAAAACGACTTCAAATGGAAAGGGAGATAGTTTGAATAAAAAGGTTGTAGAAGTTGAAACAGATGATATATTTGAAGAAGATGGATTAGGTAATGGTAAAAAATCTCAACAAATAAAAATTGGAAAAGATAAAAAAAATTGGAAGGGAGTTAAATCAGCTCCTGGAGAAAAAACTAATGAAGATGAAAAATCAAAAAAAAATAAAAAGAAAAAAGGAAGAAGAACTGATTTTGTTATGAAAACAATTGATAATGTCGGTTCTGAAACCATTGAAGAAGATGGAGTAAAAATAATTAAAATAAGAGGAGAAATCACTTTAGGTGATTTTGCATCAAGACTTGGTGTAGGAAGTGCTGAAATAATCAAAAAACTTTTTCTAAAAGGTCAGATGCTTACTATTAACAGTCCAATATCCATAGAAATGGCTGAAGAAATAGCTGTAGATTATGATGCACTTGTAGAAAAAGAAGAAGAAGTAGAACTAGAATTTGGAGAAAAGTTTGCTCTTGAACTTGAAGATAAAGCTGAAGACCTTGTTGAAAGACCTCCAGTTATAACTATTATGGGTCATGTTGACCATGGTAAAACATCATTACTTGATGCTATTAGAGCAAGTAATGTAGTATCTGGAGAAGATGGTGGAATCACTCAAAAAATCGGTGCTTACCAAGTTGTTAAAAGTGGTAAAAAAATTACTTTTGTTGATACTCCTGGTCATGAGGCTTTTACTGATATGAGAGCCAGAGGAGCACAAGTTACTGATATTGCTATATTAGTCGTTGCTGCAGACGATGGAGTTATGCCACAAACAATTGAAGCTCTATCACATGCAAAAGCTGCTAATGTCCCTATTATTGTTGCAGTTAATAAAATTGATAAACCAGAAGCTAATCCTCAAAAAGTAAAACAAGAACTTATGGAACATGGACTTGTTTCTATTGAATGGGGAGGAGATACTGAATTTGTTGAAGTATCTGCTAAAAAACAATTAAATCTTGATACATTGCTTGATACTATACTTATCACAGCTGAAATTCTTGAACTTAAAGCCAATCCTAAAAAAAGAGCTAAGGGAGTAGTTCTTGAATCAAAACTTGACCCTAAAGTTGGACCTATCGCAGATATACTTGTTCAAGAAGGTACATTAAAAATAGGTGATGTTATCGTTGCTGGGGAAGTTTATGGTAAAGTAAGAGCATTAATTAATGATAGAGGAGAAAGAGTAGAAAAAGTAGAACTTTCTCAACCAGCTGAAATTATTGGATTCAATCAAGTCCCACAAGCTGGAGATACTATGTATGTTATTCAAAATGAGCAACATGCAAAAAGAATTGTTGAAGAAGTTGCTAAAGAAAGAAAACTTTCTGAAACAAGTAAAAAAACTATTTCACTTGAATCATTATCAGAGCAATTTGATCATGAAAATCTTAAAGAACTTAATCTTGTATTAAGAGCAGATTCAAGAGGTTCTGTAGAAGCATTAAGAGAATCATTAATGAAACTTTCTACTAATGAAGTAGCTGTTAATATTATTCAAGCTGCTTCAGGAGCTATCACAGAAAGTGATGTTAAACTTGCTGAAGTTTCAAATGCCATTATAATAGGATTCCATGTAAGACCTACTACAAAAGCTATAAAAGAAGCTGATCTTAATGGTGTAGAAATAAGAACTTCAAATATAATCTACCATATTACTGAAGACATAGAAAAAGCTTTAACTGGTATGCTTGAACCTGAATTTAAAGAAATATATCTTGGAAGAATTGAAATCAAAAAAGTATTTAAAGTTTCTAAAGTTGGAAATATAGCTGGATGTGTTGTTGTTGATGGAAAAGTTAAAAATGATTCAAATATCAGAATATTAAGAGATGGAATAGTTATGTATGAAGGAAAACTTTCTTCATTGAAAAGATATAAAGATGATGCTAAAGAAGTTGTTGCTGGACAAGAATGTGGACTTGGAGTGGAAAATTTCAATGATATCAAAGAAGGCGATATTGTTGAAGCGTTTGAAATTCAAGAAATTAAAAGAACTCTAAAATAACTAGATCAATAGTTCATGTAGAAAGAGAGTGATGTAAAATGAAAAGACAAAGATTAGCAGGAATAGAAAAAGAAATGGCTAGAGTTATATCTCAAGCCCTTCTTGAAGAAGTTAAAAATCCAAAAATAAAAGGTATTGTATCAGTTACAAGTGTACATGTTACTGAAGATTTAAAATTTGCAGATGTATTTTTCAGTATAATGGGTCAAGAAAATATAAATACTGATGAAGTATTAGAAGGATTAAATCAAATCAAAGGATTTTTAAGAAAAAGAGTAGCTGAGGAAATTGAAATCAGATATATCCCTGAAATAAGAGTTAAAATAGATGACTCTATTGAGCATGCAGTAAAAATATCAAAACTTTTAAATGATTTGAAAAGGTAGTGATATTAATGCATTGGGAATATAGTTCGCTACCTCAAACTCTTATTGATACTAAGGCTGCTCAATGGAAGAAGAATAGATTACTTACTACCTTATTACTCAATAGAGGCTTTGAAGATGAAAAAAAAGCAGATGAATTTATAAGCCCAAAAATTTCTGATTTTAGAGACCCTTTTAAGTTTGAAAAAATGGAAAAAGTAGTAGATAAAATTTTAGAAAAAAGAGAAAAAAAGGAAAAAGTTTTTATTTATGGAGATTATGATGTTGATGGAATAACAGCAGCTGTATTTCTTGTTCTAGTCTTTAGAAACATTGGGATAGAAGTAGATTATTACATTCCTAACAGAATGGAAGAAGGCTATGGGCTAGATAAAAAAACCATTGACTTTATTAACACAAAGAATGGAAAACTAGTCATCACTGTTGATACTGGTGTCAATTCTATAGAAGATGTAAAATATGCAGAGAGTTTAGGGATAGATGTGATAGTTACTGACCATCACAAAAGTATAAAAGAGGAGGAAGATGACCATCTCCTTCTCTTAAATCCCAAATTAAGTGATACTTATGAATTTAAATATTTATCTGGCGCTGGAGTTGCTTTAAAAGTAGCTCAAGGAATTTACCAAAAATTAAAAATAGATATAAAAGCTTTATATCAGTATATGGATATAGTAATGATTGGAACTGTTGCTGATGTTGTTCCTATGACTGATGAAAATAGAATAATAATAAAACAAGGACTTAAAGCTTTGAAAAAAACTAAAGTCAAAGGTCTTATGTATCTTTTAAAATATCTTAAGTTTCAAAATAAGACTATAAATACAACTGATGTAAGCTATTTCATATCTCCTCTAATTAATTCGCTTGGAAGAATAGGTATTTCCAAAATGGGAGCTGATTTTTTCTTAAAAGAGGATGACTTTGAGATATATAATATAATAGAAGAAATGAAAAAATCAAATAAAAAAAGAAGAGAACTTGAAAAAAATATATATGATGAAGCCAATCAAGAAATTGCAAAAATAGGAATTAAAAATCTTAAGTGTATATTTTTAAGTTCTGAAAAATGGCATCCAGGAGTAATTGGTGTTGTATCTTCAAGATTGAGTGTAAAATATAATATTCCTGTAACACTTATTGCCTTTAAAGATGGAATTGGAAAAGCTTCTTGTAGAAGTGTAAAAGGAATAAGCGTTTTTAACATATTTCAAAAAATGAGTGAAAAACTTGTCAGATTTGGCGGGCATGACCTTGCTGCTGGTTTTATAGTAAAATCTGAAAATCTTGAAGAAGTAAAAAATATTTTTAAAACAAGTATAGAAAATATAAAAATAGAAAAAGAAAAAAAGAGTTTGAAAATAGATGCAGAATATTCTATTGAAAACATTGATGAAGATATGTTCGAAACTATGGAAAGTATATCTCCATATGGACTTGAAAATCCACACCCACTATTCATTGATAGAGATCTTTCATTTGAAAATATTAAAAAATTTGGAGTAGATGAAAGGCATTTTAATGGAATAATAAGGAAAAATGGAAAGAACTACCATATGGTAGCGTTCGACTTAGGGCATAAAATAAATGAAATAGAGTCTAAAATTCAAAAGTTTGACATTGTCTATTATCCAGAAAAAACTTTATATAGAGGAGAAGAAATTTTCCAAATCAGGATAAAAGATATTAAAATAAAAGATGATTTTTATGAAATTTTTACTAAATAGATCAAGGAGGAAAAATGAAACACGAAATCAAAAAATTAGAAAACTCAGCAGTAGAAATTAAAATTTCTCTTACTACTGAAGAAGTAAGTCCTATTAAAAACGAGGTATTAGCAGAACTTGCAAGCAAAGCTGAAGTTCCTGGATTTAGAAAAGGGAAAGCTCCTCTAGACAAAGTTGAAGCTCAATTCAAAGATGCTTTAAAAGAGGAAGTTACTGAGAAAGTTTTACATAAATACTATGAAGAAGTGGTGAAAGCTGAAAATATCACTCCTATTAGTTATATTCATAGTTTAGTAACTAACCTTACTGATGCTTTTGATCTTACTTTCAAAGTTGATGTATATCCAACTGTTGAATTAGGAGAATACAAAGGATTAGAAGTTGAGAAAGAAACTTTTGAAATGAAAGAAGAACTTTTAAATAAAGAACTTGAAATTATGGTAAACAGCAAATCTAAGTTAGAAGATACTGAAGCTGGACATAAAGCTGAAATGGGGGATACTGTTGATCTTGCTTTTGAAGGTTTTGTAGATGGTGTTCCTTTTGAAGGAGGAAAATCTGAATCTCATACTTTAAAATTAGGTTCTAAAATGTTTATCGACAATTTTGAAGATCAATTAGTTGGTTATACAGCTGGTCAAGAAGGAGAAATCAATGTAACTTTCCCTGAGCAATATCATGCTGCTGATCTTGCTGGAAAACCTGCTGTTTTCAAAGTTAAAATCAACGCTATCAAAAAACTTGTTGTTCCTGAATTAAATGAAGAATTGGCTAAAGAACTAGGATTTGAATCTGTTGAAGATCTTAAAACTAAAAAAACTGAAGAAATCAAAGCTAGAGAAGAAGCTAGAATAAAAAATGAGTACATTGGTAAATTACTAGATAAAGTTGCTGCTAATTCAAAAGTAGAAGTTCCTTTCTCTATGGTAGCTACTGAAGTTAAAAATAGAATTTCTGAAATGGAAAATCAACTTTCAGCTCAAGGTATAGGAATGGATATGTATCTACAAATGACTGGAATGGATAGAGCTAAATTAGAAAATCAAATTGCACCTATGGCTGCTGGAAAAGTAAAAGTTGATCTTATACTTGAGGCTATAGCTAAAGCTGAAAACTTAGAAGTTTCAGAAGAAGAAGTTACTGCTAAAATGACTGAAGTTGCTAGATACTATGGAATGGATCTAACAAAACTAGAAGAAGAATTAAAAACACACAATAATTATGATAACTTTAAATATACACTAAAAGGTGAATGCATGATGCAAAAAGCAATTGATCTTTTAGTTGAAACTGCAAAATAATAATTTTTATTTTAATACTATAGGAAGCAGCTGGCTGCTTCCTATAGCTCTTAAATAAATAACTAAATAATGGAATCATCTATCATTTAGTTATTTATTTAAGGAGGTAATATTTATGTATAGTCCAACAGTAGTAGAAAGTACAGGTAGATCAGAAAGGGCCTATGATATATATTCAAGACTTTTAAAAGACAGAATAATATTTTTAGGAACAGAAATAGATGATAATGTTGCAAATGCAATTGTTGCTCAACTTCTTTTTCTTGAAGCTGAAGACCCTGACAAAGATATTATCATGTATATAAATAGTCCTGGTGGAGTAGTAACAGCAGGAATGGCTATATATGATACTATGAATTATATAAAACCTGATGTACAAACTGTTTGTATTGGTCAGGCAGCAAGCATGGGAGCTCTTCTTTTAGGTGCTGGAGCAAGAGGAAAAAGATATGCTTTAGAACATTCTAGAATAATGATACATCAACCCTTAGGTGGAGCAAGAGGTCAAGCTACAGATATAGAAATACAGGCAAAAGAAATCTTAAGAATGAAAGAGATGCTATCTCAAATATTGGCTGATTGCACAGGTAAGTCACTTTCTGAAATCATTACTGATACAGAAAGAGATAATTATATGTCAGCTGAAGAAGCAAAAAATTATGGTCTTATTGACCAAGTCTTTAAAAAATAAAGGAGAATGATATGAGTAAAAAAGCTAGATGTTCCTTCTGTGGAAGTACTGAAAATGAAGTTTCTAAATTATTCAGTGGGATAGATGGAGCTCTTATCTGTGACAGATGTATAGAAAGCTGTTTTGATATCCTTGAACTTTCTAATGAAAAAATGGGAGAAAAACTTCCAGAAGATATATCACCAGATTCTCTTTTGACACCAAAGGAGATAAAAGAAAAACTTGATGAATATGTAATTGGGCAAGATGAAACAAAGAAAATCCTTTCAGTTGCTGTATATAATCATTACAAGAGAATACTGAATAAAAATAACTATGGAGAAGAGGATAATAATGTAGAACTTCAAAAATCTAATGTCCTTTTGATTGGACCTACTGGTTCTGGTAAAACTCTTCTTGCACAAACACTTGCAAGATGTTTAAGTGTACCTTTTGCAATAGCTGATGCTACTACTCTTACTGAAGCTGGATATGTAGGAGATGATGTTGAGAATGTATTAGTAAGACTTCTTCAAGCAGCTGATTATGATGTTGAGGCAGCTGAAAGAGGAATTATTTATATAGATGAAATAGATAAAATAGCAAGAAAATCAGAAAATGTATCTATTACAAGAGATGTTTCTGGTGAAGGTGTACAACAGTCCCTTCTTAAAATAATAGAGGGAACTAAATCACAAGTACCACCTCAAGGTGGAAGAAAGCACCCTAATCAGGAGCTTATTGAAATAGATACTGCAAATATCCTTTTCATAGTAGGAGGAGCATTTGAAGGACTTGAAAAAGTAATAAAATCAAGAACTAATAAAAAAGTTATAGGCTTTGGTGCTGATGTAAAGAGTGAAACTGAAGAAAAGGTTGGAGAAGTATTTGTAAAAGTTTTACCTGAAGACTTGGTAAGACAAGGAATAATTCCAGAATTAGTAGGAAGACTTCCTGTTATAACAACTTTAAAAGATCTTGATGAAGAGGCTCTTATCAGAATACTTACAGAACCTAAAAATGCAATTGTTAAACAGTATAAAAAACTATTCGATTTAGAAGGAGTAGATTTGGAATTTACTCCAGAAGCACTAAAAAAAATCGCCGTTCTTGCTCTTGAAAGAAAAATAGGAGCAAGAGGTCTTAGAGCAATAATAGAACAAACTATGCTTGAATTAATGTATGAGGTTCCTTCTGACGATTCAATAACTAAAGTTACAATTGGAGAAGAAGCTGTCCTTGATTCAACAAAGGCTATTATTGAAAAAGAACAAAAAAATTAGGAGGGATAACTTTATGAGTAAAACACTATTTTTACCTACTAGGGACTTAGTTATCTTCCCAGGTATAGTAACACCTATATATGTAGGTAGGGTAAAAAGTATCAATACATTAGAATCAGCTGTAAACAGCAAAAGTAAATTAGTACTAGGAATGCAGAAAGATCCAGCTAAAGAAAATCCTGATCTTCCTGAAGATATATATAATATTGGAGTAATAGTCAACATACTTCAAATAGTAAAAATGCCAAATAATAATATAAAAGTATTGGTAGAAGCAGAAGACAGAGTTACAATAGAAGATATAGAAGTTGGAGAAACAGAATATAAAGTTGCATATAAAATCTTAAAATGTACTAATGGGAAAACTAAAGAAACTGAAGCAGTATATAGAAAAGTTTTAAGCTACTTTGAAAAATATGTAGGTTTAACTGGAAAGATATCTTCAGAACTTTTAGTTAATCTAAAGGGTATCAAAGATATTAATAATGCTTTTGATATTATTTCATCTAATCTTCCTGTAAAAAGCGAATTAAGACAGGAACTTTTAGAAATATTTGATATCAAAGAAAGAGGATACAAGCTATTAGAACTTCTTACTAATGAAATGGAAATAGCTTCTCTTGAAAAGAAAATAGATGATAAAGTAAAAACTAAAATGAATGAAGCTCAAAAAGCTTACTACATAAAAGAAAAAATAACAGCTATGAAAGAAGAGTTAGGAGATTATTCACAAGATGATGATATGCTTGATCTTGTTGAAAAATTAAAGAAAGCTAAACTTCCTAAAGAAGTTAAACAAAAACTTGATGTTGAAATGAAAAAACTTTCTAAAATGCCTCCATTTTCAGCTGAAGCAACAGTATCAAGAAACTATATTGAAACTGTTCTTGATCTTCCATGGGAAAAGAGTACTAAAGATATTCTTGACTTAAAAAAAGCTAATGATATTTTAGAAAGAGATCATTATGGATTAAAAGATGCTAAAAATAGAGTTTTAGATTACCTTGCTGTAAAAAAACTTAATCCTAATATGAAAGGAGGAATTCTTTGTCTTGCAGGACCTCCTGGAATAGGTAAAACATCTCTTGTTAAATCTATTGCTGATGCAATGGGAAGAAAATTTGTAAGAGTTTCTCTTGGAGGAGTGAGAGATGAAGCTGAAATCAGAGGACATAGAAGAACATATATTGGTTCTATGCCTGGTAAACTTATTAAAGCCATGAAAGATGCTGGAACTAAAAATCCTGTCATTCTTTTAGATGAAATTGATAAAATGTCTAATGATTATAAAGGTGATCCTGCTTCGGCTATGCTTGAAGTTCTTGATCCTGAACAAAACAGCCATTTTGAAGATCATTATATTGACATGCCTTTTGACCTTTCAAAAGTATTCTTTGTTGCTACAGCAAATGATCTTAGAACAGTTTCACCTCCTTTAAGAGACAGAATGGAAATAATTAATATTTCTTCATATACTGAATTTGAAAAACTTCATATAGCTAAAAATTATCTTATAAAACAAGCTAAAGAAGAAAATGGTCTAAAAGATTATGATATTCATATTCCTGATAATGTCATTTTAAAAATTATCGATGAATATACTAGAGAAGCTGGAGTGAGAAGTTTAAAAAGAGAAATTATAACTCTTTGCAGAAAAATAGCTAGAGAGGTTGTAGAACAAAAGAAAAAGAAATTTACTATAAAAAGTTCAAGCCTTGAAAAACTTTTAGGTAAACCTAAATTCAGACCTGAAAAAATGAAAGAAAAACAGCCTAAACAAGGAGTTGTAAATGGATTAGCATGGACTTCTGTTGGTGGAGTTACTCTTGAAGTACAAGGAGTTTCTATCCCTGGTAAAGGAGAAATTTCTCTAACTGGAACATTAGGAAATGTAATGAAAGAGTCAGCTCAAGTAGCATTTACTTATGTAAAAGCTAACCTTGATAAATATAAATTAGAAAATCCAGAATTTTTTGAAAAGAAAAATATACATCTTCACTTCCCAGAGGGAGCAACACCTAAAGATGGTCCTTCTGCTGGTATAACTATTGTCACAGCTATACTTTCTGTTCTTACAGGAAGACAAGTAAGACAGGATATAGCAATGACTGGTGAAGTTACTATTACAGGAGATGTTCTTGCAATAGGAGGAGTAAAAGAAAAAGTTATAGGAGCCCATAGAGCTGGTATTAGAGAAGTTATTCTTCCTGATGACAATAGAATGGATGAAAGTGATATTCCTTCTGAAGTAGCAAAAAATATGACTATTCACTTTGCTAAAACATATGACGATGTTGAAAAATTAGTTTTTGCAGACAAATAATTTTTAAGTGAGGAAGATTTATGAATATAAAACAGGCAGATTTTGTTAAATCGGCAGTTTATGAAAAAGATTACCCTGAGCAATTAAATAATATGGAATTTGCTTTTGTGGGAAGATCTAATGTAGGAAAATCCTCTTTGATCAATAGCATCACTGGCAGAAAAAAACTAGCAAAAACAAGTAAAACTCCAGGAAGGACTCAACTTATAAACTATTTCAAAATAAATAATGAATTCTTTATAGTTGACCTTCCAGGATATGGATTTGCCAAAGTGCCTAAAGAAATGAAAGCTGAATGGGGGAAAACAATGGACAGATATATTGCCAGTCCAAGAAAAAAACTGGTTTTTGTCCTTTTAGATATAAGAAGAATCCCTAGTCAAGAAGATATAGAAATGCTTGTATACCTTGATCATCATGATATTCCTTTTAAAATAATTTTTACTAAAATGGATAAGGTTTCAAATAATGAAAAATTTAAAATAATGAAAGAAATAAAGAAAAAAATAGAGTTTCACAATGAGGATGTTTTCTTTCACTCTTCACTTTCAGATAATGGAAAAGAAGATATTCTTAATTTTATAGAAACTATGCTGGAAAATAAAGATTAAATATTTTATATATAAGTTTATTGGGAGGAATTTTAAATGGAAGAACTTAATAAGACTTATTCCCCTAAGGAAATAGAGTCAAAATGGTATAAGATCTGGGAAGATTCTAAATACTTTGCAGGAAAAATGGAAGAAGGAAAAGAAAGCTATTCAATAGTTATTCCTCCTCCAAACGTCACTGGTATACTTCATATGGGGCATATACTTAATAACTCTATCCAAGATACTCTAGTAAGATACAAGAGAATGTGTGGTTATAATACTTTATGGCTTCCAGGATGTGATCATGCTGGAATAGCTACTCAAAATAAAGTTGAAAGAAAACTTGCTGAAGAAGGATTAAAAAAAGAAGATTTAGGAAGAGATAAATTCATTGAAGAAACTTGGAAATGGAAAGAAAAGCATGGTGGAATCATAACTACTCAATTAAGAAAAATTGGAGCTTCTCTTGATTGGGACAGAGAAAGATTCACAATGGATGAAGGACTTTCAAAAGCTGTAAGAGAAATATTTGTTCACTTATACAATGATGGACTTATCTATCAAGGTGAATACATGGTAAACTGGTGTCCAAGATGTGGTACTGCTCTTGCTGATGATGAAGTTGAACATGTGGAAAAAGATGGTCATTTATGGCATGTAAAATATCCAGTAAAAGATTCTGATGAATTTATAATAATAGCTACTTCAAGACCTGAAACTATGCTTGCTGACGTAGCAGTTGCTGTACATCCTGAAGATGATAGATATAAACATCTTATAGGAAAAAAACTTATTCTTCCTCTAGTAGGAAGAGAAATTCCTGTAATAGCTGATGATTATGTAGATAGAGAGTTTGGAACTGGAGCTTTAAAAATAACTCCTGCTCATGACCCTAATGACTTTAATGTTGGAAAAAAACATAATCTCCCTATAATAAATATGCTTACAAAGGAAGCTACAGTTACTGATGAGTTTCCTAAATATGCTGGTTTAGATAGATTTGAAGCTAGAAAAGTAATGGTTGAAGAATTAAAAGAAACTGGAGCACTTGTTAAAATAGAAAATATAAAACATAATGTAGGTCAATGCTATAGATGTCAAACTGTAGTTGAACCAAGGGTTTCTAAACAATGGTTTGTTAAAACTGAAACTCTAGCTCAAAAAGCTTTAGAAGTAGTAAAAAATGGTGAAATAAAAATCATGCCTAAGAGAATGGAAAAAATCTATTATAATTGGCTTGAAAATATAAGAGATTGGTGTATCTCAAGGCAACTTTGGTGGGGACATAGAATCCCAGCTTGGTATGGTCCTGATAAATACATTTTTGTAGCAAGAGATGAAAATGAAGCTAAAGAAATGGCTGTTAAACATTATGGAAAAGAAGTTGATTTAATCCAAGAAGAAGATGTTCTTGATACTTGGTTTTCTTCTGCATTATGGCCTTTCTCTACAATGGGATGGCCTGAAAAAACTAAAGAGCTTGAAACTTTCTATCCTACATCTACACTTGTTACAGGAGCAGATATAATTTTCTTCTGGGTAGCTAGAATGATCATGTTTGGATTATATGAAATGAAAGAAATTCCTTTTAAAGATGTATTTTTCCATGGAATTGTAAGAGATGAAATTGGAAGAAAAATGTCTAAGTCTTTAGGAAATTCTCCCGATCCATTAAATCTAATAGATGAATTTGGTGCAGACGCTATCAGATTCTCTATGATATATAACACATCTCAAGGACAGGATGTACATTTCTCAGAGAAACTTCTTGAAATGGGAAGAAACTTTGCTAATAAGATATGGAATGTTGCAAGATTTGTTATCATGAACCTTGAAGGATTTGATGTAAAATCTGTAAATAAAGAAGAGCTTAAACTTGAATTAGTCGATAAATGGATATTCTCTAGAATGAATGAAACTTCTAAAGAAGTGGCTGACTATATTGATAAATTCCAATTAGATGATGCTGCTAAAGCTGTTTATGAATTTTTGAGAGGAGATTTCTGTGACTGGTATGTTGAACTTGCAAAAGTAAGACTATACAATGATGATGAAGCTGGAAAAGCTTCTAAAGTAACTGCTCAATATGTACTTTGGACAGTACTAGAATCTGGACTTAGAATGCTTCACCCATTTATGCCATTTATAACAGAAGAAATCTGGCAAAAAATTAAAGTTGAAGGAGATTCTATCATGATACAGCAATATCCTGTGGCTGATGAATCACTAATCAACAGAGATATTGAAAATTCGTTTGAATATATCAAAGAGGTTATTTCTTCTTTAAGAAATATAAAAGCTGAAATGGGAATTTCTCCAGCTAAAGAAGTAAAGGTAGTTATTAAAACTTCTGATGAGATGGAATTAAAAACTCTTGAAGATAACTATATCTTCATAACTAAATTGGCTAAAATAGAAGAACTTAAATATGGAAAAGATATGACAAAACCTGAACAAAGTGGATTTAGAGTAGCTAGAAATTCTGAAGTGTACATGATACTTACTGGACTTTTAAATGCTGAAGTTGAAATCAAAAAAATACAGGAACAAATAGAAAAAGTACAAAAAGATCTTGATAAAGTTAATGCAAAACTTTCTGATGAAAGATTTACTTCTAAAGCTCCTGCCCATATTTTAGAAAGAGAAAGAAGAATTCAAAAAGAATACCAAGATAAAATGGATAAACTTACTGAAAATCTTAAGAACTTTATGTAATATTAAAAATCTATTTTAAAAAATTTAAGAAAGTTGTATAATAAAATTGTAAGAGGCTTTTTTAAGGAGGTAGATTCTATGAATTTACAAGAGATGGTTTTCAGAGCCCTTTTGGACTACGAAGCTCAAGGGGAAATATATATAGAAAAAGAAAAAGTAACACTTGGTTGTATGGCAAATGGAAGTGAAATGGAAACTGTAAGAAAGTTTCTAAACAGTATTGAATTAAAAGAAAAATTCAAAGATTACACTTTAGATGAGATTAATAAAGCTGTACAAAGTCTTGTAGAAAAAGACTTCATAAAAGCTAGAATAGTTACTACTACTACTGGTGTTAACTTCTATGAACTTCTTAATAGTGAATGTGATTTAGAAGAGTTCTTAGAAGGATAAAATCATTTTATTTTGAGGAATAGGGCTGGCTCAAATATTAATTTTGACCAGCCTATTATTTTATTTTTATTTAAGGAGGATTAAATGATAAAAGCTATATTTTTTGATATTGATGGAACTCTTGTTAGTTTTAATACTCATAAAGTTCCTAAAAGTACAATGAAAGCTTTTGAACTGCTTCATGAAAAAGGAATAAAAACATTTGTTGCAACAGGAAGACATCCTTCAATCATGTCATTAGGTAATAATCTTGATCAATTAAAATTTGATGGTTATGTAACTCTTAATGGACAATATTGTTTTAATGATAAAGAAATAATCTATAAAAATAGTATATCTCCTGAAGATATAAAAAGTCTTATTGAATTTTTAAAAGACTATCCTCATCCTTGTGGTTTTGTAGAAGGTGAAGGAGGAATGTATATTAATCATATAAATGATAATGTTAGAACTGTTTTAGAAGCTGTAAACCTTCCTATGCTACCTGTTAAAGATATTTCAAGAGCTTTAAACAATGAAGTATTTCAATTGAATCCTTATGTATCTCCTGAAGAAGAACATATTTTTATGAATGCTTTAAAAAATTGTGAAGCTACAAGATGGAATCCATTATTTTTAGATGTTATTCCAGCTGGTGGTGGAAAACATGTAGCTGTAGAGAAAATAAGAGAATACTATGGGGTTTCCAAGGAAGAAACTATGGCTTTTGGAGATGGTGGAAATGATATTACTATGCTCTCAAATGTAGGAATAGGCGTTGCCATGGGAAATGCTAATGAAAATGTAAAATTAATTGCTGATTATGTTACTGATACAGTAGATAATGATGGTATTTTTAAAGCTCTTAAACATTTTTCTATCATATAAAAAATATACAATTTTTCATATTAAATATATTAAAAAAATTCTTTTTATTAATTTTTTATTATTGTATCATTTCTAAAAATAAAGTTCAATATATAAAAAATTTATGCAACTGAACTTTTTATTTTAGTTTTTAAAACTTATTGTATTAAATAAAGACATTATCCTGTTTTTCTCAAAAAATAAAATAAAATATTTTAATTTTTTTTATAAAAAAATTATGAATTATAAGAATTTTATGATAAAATAGATATACGCATAGTTATTTATTACATATATATTTCTTTGGGGAGTGGTCAAATGGATTTACATTATTTAAAAATATTTTATGAAGTGGCAAAAGAGAAAAGTTTTACTAAAGCAGCAAGCAAACTTTATATCAATCAATCAGCTGTATCTATTCAAGTTAAAAAATTTGAAGAGATTTTAAATGCAAAACTTTTTGACAGAAGTTCTAAAAAAATCAAGCTCACTTATACTGGTGAAGCTTTATATAAAATGGCTGAAGATATATTTGATAAAGTTAAAAGAGCAGAAAAGGAAATATCTAGAATTATTGATCTGGATAGAGCTAGAATCTCTATAGGAGCTACATCTGTTATTGGTGAGCCTCTTATTCCTAGATTAATGAAAGGATTTTCTAAAGCTCATGAAGAAATTGAGTATGATGTAACTATTGCTGATAAGGCATGGCTTTTAAAACTTTTAAAAGAAGGAGATCTTGATATACTTATCATAGATGAGGAACATATCACTGACTCTAACCTTGAAGTTTTAACTATTGAAAAAATGCCTTATGTTCTTGTAAGTAAAAAAGAGTATCATAGTATGGAAAGTGTATCTAAAGATCCACTTATCACTAGAAAAACTATTCCTAACAACAATGAGGCTATTGCTGTAATTGAAGATAAATACAGAATATCTTTTGATACAAAAATATCTGTACTTGGAAACCTTGAGGTAATAAAAGGAATGGTAAGAGAAGAGATAGGAAATGTAATCCTTCCTTATTATGCAGTTCATAAAGAGATCGAAAGAGGAGAATTTAAAATAATCTATAAAGTTAATGAAGTAAAAGATGGATATCAAGTAGTTATCACTAAAGATAAAAAAAGTCTTATTCAAATTATCAAATTCATCAACTTTATCCAAGATTATAAGATTCAATATTAGGAGGTTGAATGAACTTAATAGATTCGTACAAGACAGAACTTGTACTTCTTGAGAATTTTATCAAAGAGGAAGAAAAAAGAAAAGAAACTGAAAAAGTTGCCAAAGCTTTGGCAGAGGTTTTCAACAATGGAAATAAAGTATTAATCTGTGGTAATGGCGGAAGCAACTGTGATGCCTTACATTTTGCAGAAGAATTTACAGGAAGATTCAGAGGTGACAGAAAAGCTCTTCCTGCTATAGCAATATCAGAATCATCTCATATAACTTGTGTAGGGAATGACTATGGATTTGATTATGTCTTTTCAAGAGGTGTAGAAGCCTATGGAAAGCCTGGAGATATGTTTATAGGTATTTCTACCAGTGGGAACTCTGGTAATGTAATTAAAGCTGTAGAAGCTGCTAAGAAGATAGGGATGAAAACTTGTGTACTTCTTGGAAAAGATGGAGGAAAACTTAAAGGAATGTGTGATTATGAATTTATCATTCCTGGAAAAACTTCTGACAGAGTACAGGAGATACATATGATGATACTTCATATCATCATTGAAGGTGTAGAAAGAATAATGTTCCCTGAGAACTACTAATACAAAAAGAGCCTGAATGAATGTATTCAAGCTCTTTTTTGATTAAAAAAATAATTTTTATTATAGAAAGTTATGATTTACAGAAATTGTTTCACACTCTCAATTAGTCCAACTTTTTGTCCGTACTCCCCTCTCAAGTTTATTCAAAAATACTATCATAATTATAATTTTTATAAAACTCTAAATTTTTTCTAATATATTCTTCATAATTTTCTTTTGTTAATTGGTACTCTTTTTTAGATATCCAATATAAAATTTTATCATTAATTTTTCCCATATAATGTCCAGGATCTTTATAATTATCTAAATCGCATATCATTTCATAATTATTAAAAAATGAATATAATTCTACATTAGAATATTCTAAAATCTTTTCTATCATATATTTTTCTGCCATAATTTGTTTTTCTATTTTTCCCTCTTGCTTTAATTGGTCCCAATATACAATACTGTAGGGAGTTATAAAATAAATAAATTTAGTATTTGGATATTTTTTTATCAATGAAATAACATTTTTTTCTATATTTTTATCAATTATTTCTATATCTTTTTTCTCTAATTTTTCCTCTTTAATATTTTCTCTCTTATTTCTTTTATAATTTATTAATATATTTTCTTTTCCACTTATAGCTCTATTATTCCAGCTTGAATATTCATCAAAAGTTGTTGTATTTTTTCCTAATAAAGTATAAGTAATCACTCCACCTAGACCTTTAATTACTACTACTTTATTAAATAAGTATTTATAATCATTTAAAGGATCTTCATCATAAAGATATGTTGGTAATATATAATTCACTCTCTCATCATTTTGAATTATTTGATTGTAGTCCAAGCCCCTTAAAACATATTTAATATCCTTCTTTCTTTTTAAAGTTCTTTCTAAATTATCATTTATTTCTTTATAACTTCCACCAAAAAAAGGAATTTTAATGGAATTAGAATTAAATAGATTATCAAACAAACTACTTTTAAAATTTTCAACCATTGAAGTTCCTGTAATAATAGAGTCATATTCAAAATATCTTCCTATTCCATCATTTATATATCTTTGCTCTCCTAAGTAATAAGATAAAAACTTTAAAGGCTTATGATAATGGAAATATGGATCTATTAGTAAAACACTTCCTGCTATTAAAATAAGAAAACTTACTGTAAGTAAAATTATCACTTTAAAATATTTTTTAGCTTGCATTTTTCTCTCTTTCTTTTCTAAAAATTAAAATATAAAAAATCTCCTGTTTCCAAAAGGCTACAAATACCTAAAGCTAATAAAAAAGAAAGCTGTAAACAGTATTTTATTTCTATTTTGGATTTGCTTATTTTTTCATAAGAATTTCTCATAAAAAATACTATACCTAAAGATACTATTAATCCTGTTAAATTAAGTCTATTTCCTAATACACCTTGAGTTAAATCCCTATACCCTCTTGTCATTTCTACCATTTGACCTATATGTGTTCCCATATATATCAATCCTTTTATATCAAACATTCCTTTTAATACTTTTACTACTCCATTTAATGTACTTGCTCTAAAAAATACCCAAAATATATTTACTAAATTTATTGTTATAAACCAACCCAATAACTTATTCATTTTCCTTCCACTATTTTTCCATACTCTATGTATTAGAATACATATTCCATGTAATCCTCCCCATATAATGAAATTCCATCCTGCTCCATGCCATATTCCACTTGCCATGAATACTATAAATAGATTCCTTAATGTTTTTATTTCTCCTACTCTATTTCCTCCAAGTGGAATATATAAGTAATTTGTCATAAATCTTCCCAATGTCATATGCCATCTTTTC
>OKRR01000083.1_pt1 | contig 98470 bp, 89 predicted proteins | sample 1601211 | NCBI WGS metagenome assembly OKRR01 (sample SAMEA3541525, study PRJEB24748) | human gut metagenome | biome: human gut; feature: human-associated habitat; material: faeces | place: China | collected 2012
GATCTTTGCGGTGGCGTTGGCCAGGTTCAGTGCGTGCCTGATGATGACGGTTTTCCGGTCAATTTCATTTAATGTATCGGAAACGGCAGAGTAGTCATACTCCGGGATGACTGGTTCCTCGCCGACGGCAGCAACGTAAGTGCGGGATGCCTCTTCCTTGTTTGTCCAGTAAGATTTTTCATCTGCCAGGCTTTTGAGCAGTTTATTGGCATAAGCCGAAGTCATTTTCATGATGTGTTCGCCTCCTCATCAATTCCTTATGACACGATTATAAGACAGGAGAGGAAAGCTGTCATTGAACCCCTGGTTTAAGCCGGCCCATAAACGAGGAATATCCCCGTCAATGACGAGGATATTTTCAATGCTGGTATGTAATAATCTGCTGAGAATGATAAAGTTGTCCAGGCTCGGCAGGGATTTTCCCGCAATCCATTTGTAGATTGCTTGCGGGTTTTCAAAGCCGAACGCACCCTGGATCTCTCGGATCGTATAGTTCTGCTCTGAAAGCAGCTGCTTGATCCGCTTCCCGGTTTCCACGGGCTGGATTGACAAATACATCGGTTCCATTTACATCCCTCCATGATTCTGTACCATCCCGAAACACTTGTTTCCATTCTATCACGGATGATGCGGAATGAACAGCGGAATTTATCTGGGCGATGGCTTATTTGGAAAAATGTCCGTACCGTCTGTCATCGCAATTGCAGTAAGGTCCTTCACAATGACCGTCATGAGTAAAAGAATGAGCACAGACGGAATTGCTGTGCTCATTGAGTGATTTAAAATTTGATTTATTCTACCGTTACCGATTTCGCCAGATTTCTCGGCTGGTCTACATCCAGATTCTTTCCGAGAGAAGCATAATAGGCAATCAGCTGCAGCACGACAGCGATCGGGAACACGGTGAAGCGGTCGTCTACATCCGGAATGCGGATTCGGATATCAGCCAGATTGTCATCCACTACAGAGCCTTCTTTTGTCAGCAGAATTACAAAGGCTCCGCGGGCTTTGACCTCACGGATGTTGGAAATGGTCTTGGAGAACACATGTTCCTGAGTTGCAATGGCAATGACCGGTACCTGATCAGAAATCAGGGCAATGGTGCCGTGCTTTAATTCCCCGGCTGCATAAGCCTCCGCATGAATGTAGGAAATCTCTTTCAGTTTCAGGGCACCTTCTAAGGAAAAGGCATAGTCCAGGCCACGGCCGATAAAGAACGCATCCGGACTCTGAATGATGTGAGAAACTACACCCTTGATCATCTGTTCCTGCGCGATCATGGTCTCCATTGCCGGGATCACATCTAGCAGGTCGGAGAGGAATTCCATAGCCTGTTTTTCTGTAAACTTGCCGCGAACCAGTGCCATGCGGCAGCTGATCATATAAAGGGCAGCGAGCTGTACGGAGTAAGCCTTGGTGCTGGCTACCGCGATTTCCGGACCCGCATGGGTGTAAAGCACATAATCACTTTCTCTTGCGATCGTAGAGCCTTTTACATTCACAATGGCCAGAGTTTTAGAGCCGTACTCATGAGCCAGGCGCAAAGCGGCCAGGGTGTCAATGGTCTCACCAGACTGGGAGATGATCAGCACCAGGGTATGCTCGTCAATCAGAGGCTGCTCATAACGAAACTCTGATGCAATGGTTACGGTAACCGGGATCCGCAGGATCGGCTCCATAAGCGCCCGCGCTACCATACCGGTATGCATGGCAGTACCACAGGCCACAATGTGGATCTGATTGCAGTCTTTGAAGATCTCATCCGGAATTTTATCATCGGAGAAATCCGGAAGTCCCTTGCTGATACGCGGGAGGATAGTATTTTTCATAGCCTCCGGCTGCTCGTGGATCTCCTTCATCATAAAATGCGGATAACCGTTCTTCATAGCCGCGTCCATATTCCAGTTGACCGTCATGATCTCTGGATATACCTTAGTAAAGTTCTCATCCATATTGTATACATGCACCTTGTAAGGAGTCAGGCGCACAATTTTGTCTTCCGGCACAACAAAATACTGATTGCTGTAGAGGATCAGTGCAGTTAAATCCGATGCAATGATCGCGCCTGCATGGGTATAGGAGGCCACCAGCGGACTCACTCTGCGGATCGCATATACTGATCCCGGCTGATCATCGAACAGGATGCAGAAGCCGTAAGAACCCACAATCAGCTCCTGAAGCTTCTGAATGGCCTTTAACGGGTCTCCGTCATACAGGGCATCCAGGACTCTTGCAGCCACCTCACTGTCCGTCTGGGAGACGAGCTGTCCTTCTAAATGGAACTGTTCCGTCAGCTCGTGATAGTTTTCAATGATGCCGTTATGGATCAGGGTAACTTTTCCGGCACGATGCGGATGAGCATTGGCATCGGTAACGCCGCCGTGGGTAGCCCATCGGGTATGGCCAATGCCGCTGTGGGCAGTTCCGTGGATATTTGCCGCACAGTATTCTCTTAAATTTTTTACTTTTCCGACCTTTTTCGCGATACAGATACTGGTGTCCTCCATGCACAGACCGATGCCGGCACTGTCATAGCCACGGTACTCCAGACCGCTGAGGCCGTCTAAGAGGATCTTGCTTGCGTCTAAAGGTCCTGAATATCCAATAATTCCACACATATTATAAAAAATTCCTTTCTGTCTTTCCTGTTGTCATGGTTCAAAATGTAAAATTCGCGCAAAAATGCGTACAAAAAGAAGACCCTCCGGTTATCCTGCGTTTGTTTTGCGGTTGCCCGCATATTTCACAGAATATACACGCCCGGAGAAGCATGGGAGAGTACCCGCCGAATTTTCGATGATCTCTCCACCTCGTTAACCTGAAAAACCAGCTCTGCAGCTTTCACGTACAGTCCTCAGGTGCATGGCGCTATAGCTTTGCTATTGGACATTTCGTTCCTCCTGAAAAACGAAATCGCGTCTATTATAGACCAGAATGGATTTTTCGTCAATCAAATGCCGTTTCTTCATGAAATATTAAAGTTTCTGCTCTGTATTTCCAAAGGCTTCTGTGCTAAAATACGAAGTTGTATTGTTACACAAAAACAAAGAAGAACGAGATAACGAGTATGAGACAACCTTTCAATGTCAAACAGGTCATGAAGCTTCTGACTGACTCCATGATCCGATATAAAAGCAAATGGGCTGCTGCCGGAATGGCCCTGATTTTGGGAGCCGGAAGCATCGGCATTTCCTTTCTGTATCATCCTGCAGAAAAAGCCGCTGTGCCGGAGCCGGAAGTCAAAGAAACCACAGAAGCTGCAGTTATCGAAGCACTGACAGAGGCAGAAACCGAAAGCGTCTGGATTCCGACACTGGACGAATTAAACCTTGCTCACTATTTTCCGGAGGGTGAGGAGGATAACGACATCACCAAAAGCCTGGCCGGACACGTATTCCATGAGCTGATGACCCGGGATGCAAACTGGTCCAGCGCCCTTTACAGCTATTCGGATGTCACACCTGCGGATATGGCGGCAAAGCTTGGCATTTCCAGAGAACGGATTCTTGGAAAATATAACCCGGAAGACGAAAGCCACCAGAAAGAAAATCCTTCTACCTGGACCATTGGCAACTTTCGCAACGTAAAGATCCAGGCTGTAGACGGGGACGGCCATAGCGTTTCTCCTTATTCCAACGTACCTCAGATCATGTCAATGGCCAACGTTTATACCTATTATCATAATCCGCAGGACAGCGACTCGTTCCTGTCCTACGCAAAAGCATTGTGGGAGGCATCCCATTCCTATACCATGTCTATCAGTGATGTGTACTACTGTTCCGGCTGTGTCGGAACGCAGGCGGAGGAGCTGGAAAAGAAGGCATTGCTGGAGGAAGCTGAGGCTGAGAAAGAAAACCCCAATCTGGAACTCCCTTATGAAGAGATTCCTGAGGATGCGAAAGTGATTGCCAGCCAATCAGAGGAAAGCAGTGCTGAAAACCAGACCAGTGTGATCACGGCTGGTCTGGCCACTGCTGAAAAAAAGGCAAAGGAAGAAAGCCAGGCCGAAAGCAGTGCAGCAGAAGCTAAAACGAAGGAAACCGTTCCGGAATCTACCAGCGGTGTGATCACGGCCCCATCAAAGCAGAAAACGGCTTCTCCTTCCAATGCGGTGACATCCACCGACGTTGCGGGCACAGAGGGAGAGACTGCTTCCACTGCAGAACATGCTATGTCAGATGACCATGCCAAAGCCATGGCGGAAACAGCTACCGAACAGGAAAGCATACCGAATGCCGAGACTTCTGAAAGCACGGAGGAGAAATCTCATGCCGATGCTGGCTTAAGCTGTCCGGGCCATGTGGATCTGACGATCACCATGAAGATTGGAGGTCTGAATGAAGACGCCGGCCTGTTTGCCCTGGACATGATAGGAAACGATGAGAGCAAATTCAGTGAGGGCGGCTGGCAGGGATGGACAGAAGAAAACCGTGCAGCAGCCATGTCCCTGGCAGCCGAAGACTGGTACCAGAAATATGGCCTCAGTGTTTCTTCCATTTCAACCGGAACCCCGTTAACAGCCGAAGAGATAGAAGCATATCTGGATGAGCTCCCATCCGATCTTTCAGAGACCCGAAAAGAGCTGCTGCGATTTGCGTTAAATTCCGTGGGAAAGGTTCCATATTACTGGGGCGGAAAGCCGTCAGCAAAAAACTATGAAAACAATCATTTCGGAACATTAATGCCGCCGGATGTCGATGGACGTACCTTAAAGGGACTGGACTGCTCCGGCTGGATCAGCTGGGTTTACTGGTCTGTGACCGGGGACCGTCTCCCCTATGAGGGAACCAGCGGCCTGGCAGCTCTTGGAAAACGCGTCAGCCGCGAAGAACTGCAGCCAGGCGATATTCTGATCCGCACCGGAGCAGATTCCCATGTGGTCATGTTCCTCGGATGGACATCCGATGGCAGGATCCGCTGCGTGCATGAAACCAGCGGTTCCATCAATAACGTTACGGTTGGAACGCGCAACGCCGGTTGGCCTTATTACCGGCGGCTGATCGATTAAACAAACACAATGTATATCATACAGACCGGATGATCCGGTAAGAGAGGAGACGTTTTGAGCTACAGAAAAAACTCTTTTGAAGGTGATGAGCTGGACCGTATGCGGGCCAGACAACAGCGAAAAAAACAGGGCCGGCCGGCCGCACCGACCGGTGATTCCTATGATCTGAGTCCGGACCAGATTGAAGAACTGGATCTGGATGATTATGATACTTATGAAAGCGCATTGAAGCAGGAACTGAACCGTACCATTGCACAGACAAAACAGGAGCAGAAAAATCCAAACAGGAAGGAGAATCGAAACGCCATGAGACAGGATCGTGCCGTTTACGAAAGACCACGAAAAAAACGGAAGAAGAAACATTCCTTCGGAAAAATCCTGCTTCTGGTGGTATGCCTCTTTGCGGGAATCTTTCTGTACCGCCATTTCCGTGCTGGCGGTTACTGGACTATTGCCGTATTTGGAGTAGATTCCCGTGACGGCAATCTCGGAAAGGGAGCCCTTTCCGATGTGGAAATGCTGGCAAGCATTAACAAAAAAACAGGGGAGATCCGCCTGGTATCCGTTTTCCGTGACAGCTATCTGCACATTTCCGAAAAGGAAAATGATTATGACAAGATCAACGAGGCCTATTTCCTCGGCGGCCATGAACAGGCAGTGCAGGCGCTCGAACGCAACTTAAACCTGCACATTGATGATTATGCTACCTTCAACTGGAAGGCTGTAGTTGACGCCATCAATGTACTGGGAGGCGTGGACATTGAAATCAGTGATAAGGAATTTGCCTACATCAACTCCTTTATCACAGAAACAGTAAATTCTACCGGAGTCGGCTCTTATCAGCTGGAGCACAGTGGCATGAACCATCTGGACGGTGTCCAGGCCGTAGCTTACGCAAGACTGCGTCTGATGGATACGGATTTTAACCGTACAGAACGTCAGCGTAAAGTCCTCGGTCAGGCAATGGAAAAGGCAAAGAACTCCAAATTTAAGACACTGCGCACCCTGGTAGGTGCGGTATACCCACAGATTTCTACCAGCATCGGCGTGGATGATGTACTTGCACTGGCAAAGGGTGCTAAAAAATATTATATCGGACAGACCTCCGGCTTCCCGTTCTCCCATCAGGAGATGAAAATCGGCAAGAAGTCCTGCGTTATCCCAACCACCCTGGAGAGCAATGTCGTACAGCTGCATATGTTCTTATACGATCAGGAACAGTATGACGCACCGGCATCTGTAAAAGAGATCAGCAATTACATTGCGAAAAAGACCGGTCTGGGTGACCCGGGAAAGGATACGGAAACCGGAAAAAATATCGGTGTAGAAGGCAACAATGGCGGTGGACAGACAGGAGGAAAGTCTGAGCAGCCTGCCGCAGCACCGGCACAGATGGATCCGGCTGTGGAAGAAAGCAGCGAGGCTGCGGTGACATCTTCTGAATCTGCGGAAGAAACCATGGAAAGTTCTGAGGCAGAGGAAACCAAAGAGACGGAAACCTCATCCGGCGTGATCAGCGCGCCGCAGGATCGCCCGGGTTCTTCTGAGACAACCGCCTCCGATCACACCAGTGCAGGGCCGGGACCGTCTGCAGGGCCTGGATCGTCCACCAATGGACCAGGCACCTCAAATGCCCCGACTGCGGCAGAGACCAATGCCGCCTTAGAGGCGCCGGGACAGAATTCCGGAAGCGGAGCCGAAGAGGCCGGACCGGGAGTGTAAAAATTTAACAAAAAATGCGAGTGACTGCCACAGGCAAGCTCGGTGCGGATCTGTGCCCGCTCCTTTCTGCGGCAGAAAGTATGCAGGGAACCGTAAAAGGAGAAAATCGTCCGGAAGGCGGCGCTATGTTTACGCTCACGCTGCAGAGACCGTCATAATATACAGAAATCCGCTTATAGACTTGCAATCTTTGTAGAATGAGACAAAATTCAAAAAAATGGCAAAAAACTATTATACAAAATAAAATTTTTCGCTATAATAGCACCTCGGTAACAACAATACATCATACAGTTTTATGAGAACGCAGTGAGATGCACACCGGAAATCTGTGAACAGCAGCTTTCCGATATCTGAATTCAGAATGCAGTGGAGTCGCAACGAGTTTGACGGCTTCGCTGCATTTTTTTGTTCTCATGCAATCAAGGAGGAAATTACTTATGCCAAAATCTTTGAAACAGGAAATTATTTACGGAATCATGATGGTCTTTGCCATGGTTTACGCCATGGTATGCTACAACGTCACACTGAATGTCGGCGGTATGCAGAACTTTGTTTTCGCAGCAGCACTTCATGAACTTCCGATCATGTGCCCGCTGGCATTTTTATTTGACTTTTTTGTAGTTGGACCGATTGCGAAAAAGATTACCTTCCGCATCTTCAATCCGGCTGAAGATAAGATCATCTTTGTGATCCTGATGATCTCTGTTCTGTCCATCTGGATGATGTGCCCGTACATGAGCCTGATCGCAACCATTTTATTCAAGAATGGCCTGCAGCCGGAATTTTTCAGCATCTGGATCTCCACTACCATCAAGAACTTCCCAATGGCGTTCTTCTGGCAGCTGTTCGCGGCAGGTCCGCTGGTTCGTTTTATCTTTGGAAAAATGTTCAAATAAAAAAGGCATGATTTGAAACACTTGCGTTTTCATGGTAAAATGATGAAAAAAGAAAAGGACAACTGTACATGCGGACCAAGGACGAATTCAACGAACAGAAGCAGCGGCAGCAGCTCTTAAATTCAGCCTGGAAGCTGTTTTACCAGAAGGGTTATCAAAACACTACCATGGAGGATATTCTGAAAGAGGCACATTGCTCAAAGGGCAGATTCTATTATTACTTCCATGCCAAGGCAGAGCTTCTGGATTCCATGTATGAGCTCTTCGATGAAAAATACGAGGAGTTTTACCAGAGCATTGATAAAACATTGGGAAGCTTTGAACAGCTGCTTCTTCTAAACCGTTTCATGTTCGACTTTATGAGCCATCAGATTGGACGGGAGCTTCTTACCAGCCTCTATATCAGCCAGCTTTCCGGGACTACCGGCATCCGGTTCTGGGGAGAACAGCGTTCGTTTGTGAAGATTATTCTGGAGATTGTAAAACGCGGACAGGAGCGGGGCGAGATCCGGACGGATCTTGACTGTCATGCGCTTGCTGCCGACATTGTCGCAGAGGAACGCAGCCAGCTGATTTCCTGGTGCCTGGCAGGCGGCACTTACGATCTGGCGGCGGTGAGTGTTCCAAAGCTGGAGCGTTCCTACATCGGATATTCCTCGCAATATGAAGTGAGAAAAGAACAATAAATAGAGAATTGCTGATTTTTGAATGATTTTGTTGTGTTTGACTTTATTTTGGAAGGTGCAGGCAGGAAATGTTGCACCTTCTTCTTTTATTGTTTATAATAAGACCATGGTCTAAAAATGAAAATTAACAGGAGGTACTTTTATGCAGGCAACGGCACAAAAGAAAAAGAACGGAAAAGTTCTTGATTTTATTGAACGGGTAGGAAACAGGCTCCCTCATCCGTATATCTTATTTTTATGGTTATGTCTGATCCTGGCACTGATCAGTCTGGCATGCAGCATGGCTGGCGTCAGTGTGGTAAACCCGACAAACGGAGAAACGGTTCTTGCCAAGAGTCTCATCAGCAAGGATGGTCTGATCTGGCTGTTGGAAAATCTGCTTTCCAACTTCCAGGGATTCTCACCCCTTGGCCTGGTACTGGCCATGCAGATTGCCATCGGCTTTTCAGAAAAGGTAGGTCTTCTGACAACGGCAATGCGCCGCGCAATCCTCGGTGTTCCGCTGTGGGCACTGACCGCTACCGTATTATTCCTTGGTATCAACGGAAGTATTGCTTCTGAGGCATCCATCATCGTGGTTCCGGCTCTGGCAGCGGCAGCATTTGAGTCCGTTGGCATGCATCCAATTGCTGGACTGCTCGCCGGATACGCGGCAACCAATGCCGGATTTACCGCCTGCGTGATCGTTGCGGGAACCGATGTCCTCTTAGCTGGTGTAACCGAATCTGCAGCCCAGATGATTGATCCGTCCATGACTGTCAACGCCACCTGCAACTGGTACTTCATGTTCGTATCCGTATTCACTCTGACTGCGGTAGGTGTTTTCGTAAATAAGAAATTTATCGTTCCGCGTCTTGGCACCTATGATCCGGCAGACGGAGAGGGCGTTGACGCAGTCGAATCCAGCTCCGAGATCACTCCTGTTCAGGCAAAAGCACTTCGCGCAGCAGGCATTTTCAGTATTCTGTACATCCTGTTATTTGCAATTCTGGTCATCCCGTCCGGTGGCATGCTGCGTGCGGAAGACGGTTCCATCTTAAACGGACCGTTCATCAAAGGACTTGTTCCGATCCTGATGATTTATTTCATTCTGGTAGGCGTTGTATACGGCGTAAAGGCTGGTACCATCAAAAACAGTTCTGACGTTCCGATGCGGATGGCCCAGGCTCTGGAAGGCATGACCGGCTACATTGTTTTAGTATTTGTCATTGCGCAGTTCATCAATATGTTCAGCTACACTAACCTCGGCATGATCATCGCCGTGAAGAGTGCAGATGCCCTGCAGGCAGCAGGCTTTACCGGCATTCCGTTAATGCTGTTCTTCATCCTGCTCTGCTGCGTCGTAAACCTGTTCATGACCAGCGGTTCCGGAAAATGGTACATTTTTGCTCCGATCCTGGTACCCATGATGATGATGCTTGACTACAGCCCGGCTTTCGCGCAGATCGTCTACCGAATCGGTGATTCCACCACCAACGCCATCACCCCGATCTATCCGTATATCCCGATCGCCATCGGAATGGCAAAGAAATACGACAAAAACTTTGGCATGGGAAGCCTGATCTCCATGATGCTTCCATATTCCATTGCGTTTCTTATTGTCTGGGTTATTCAGATGATTGTCTGGGTTCTGTTTAACCTTCCGCTGGGTCCGGGTGTCAGCGTATTCTTATAAGAGGGAGAGACAACATGAAAAAGCACACTATGAGAGCGCGTTATGAAGCAGCAGAAAAGCTTCTGACAAAACATACCCGCACCGCCGTGTTAAACGGAAATCCAAAGATACACTGGAATGCAGACGGTACCACGTTTCAGTATGAACGGCAGGAGCGTTCCGGCAGTGAAGTTACCGCTGTTCTGGCAGAAGTAAACGGACTGACTGGAACAAGACAGATCCTGCAGAAAGCAGAGACAGCAGGGCAGGCAGCAAATGCCGGCTCTGCTTCCGGCTGTCTAAATGAAAAGGCTGTGACCATGTCCCCGGATGGTGCTTACTATCTTTCCTATGACCGACACAACCTGATTCTGACCGAACAGAAAACCGGAGAACGGATCCAGCTTACCTTTGACGGGGAGCCGGATCTGGAATACGGCTGCTATATTGATATCTACAGCCAGATTACCGTAAAACGCCAGGGATACAAGGAACATCCCCAAGTCCTCTGGAGTCCGGACGGTACCCGTTTTATCACCTACTGCGCGGACCGGAGAACCACGAAAAAGCTTCCGCTGATCGCATCCTACGCAGACAGCCTTACCGATCTGCGCCCGGAGCTTTACGAATATCCATGCCCCTTTGTCACGGATACCGACGAAGAGATTCCGCATTACAGCCTATACATCGGTTCCTTATCGAAAAAAGCACTGGTGAAGGCAGACGCGCCGGACTTTCTCTATCCGGTATTTACTTCTCCGGAAAAATCTTCTGTCAAATGGATGAAGGACAGCCGCCATTTCTATTTTACCTGGATTGCGCGAGGTTATCAGGAGGCCTGCCTTTATCTCGGTGATGCATTAAACGGAAGCTGCCGTGCTGTCATCCGTGAGACAACGGAGCAGTTTTTCAACCTTGGCGCCTTCGGCCTGCTGGACGGCTACGGAAGCTATCTGTTTTCCAACTTTATCACCAGTGACAGAGCCTATGCCTTCTGGCAGAGTGAACGAAATGGATTCGCTCATCTTTACCGCTACCGCCTGACAGAAAACGAAAGCATCTGTGAGGGTGATCTTTTTGATGCGTCTGAGAAAGAACTGATCATTCAGAAGCTGATCCGTGTCGATGAGCGGGAGAAGCAGATTTATTTTATGGCAAATAATGTTCCAGAGTGTTCGGATCCCATGTATTACCAGCTGTACCGCATCGGGTTTGACGGAAGCGGCCTGACACGCCTGACGCCGGAAGATGCCGTGCATCAGATCAGCATGGGAAGCCAGTCTTTCGTAGACACCTATTCCCGCGTGGATCTTCCTCCGGTCACGGTTCTGCGGAAAATGGATGGTTCTCTGATCTGCGAACTGGAAACGGCAGATATTTCAGAGCTTCTGGAACTGGGTTATCAGATTCCGGAGCGGATCACGCTGACTGCCGCAGATGGAAAGACGAAGCTGTACGGCATTTTCTTCCGCCCGGATCCGGGGGAAAATGGGAGCCCGAAGAATCCGGCACCAGAATGCATGGATTCTTCCTGGCCGCTCATCGATTACATTTACGGCGGTGCGCAGCTCTACAACGTTCCCCGGGACTTTACCTGGGACAATAGCATGAACCGGGAAATTTACGGTGGCCTGCAGTCTTTCGCGAAGCTGGGCTTTGCCGGACTGATCCTGGATGGCCGGGGCGTTCCAGGCCGGGGCATGGCATTCCACAGATTCAGCTATCATAACATTCACGCCTGCGCAGGCCTGGAAGACCATGTATTCTGCTTAAAAGAATTAAAACAGCGGTATCCGCAGATTGACCTGGTACGCGTTGGCATGTGGGGCAATTCTGCCGGTGGTTACGCAACCGTGTCGGCTATGCTCCAGTATCCGGGCGTATACCGTGTCGGTGTGGCATCCTCCGGCAACTATGACCAGCGGATGTATGAGCATTCCTGGACGGAGCGCTACAACGGACTTTATACCGATGAAGTTTACCAGTATGGCGACATTACCCGCCTGGCCGGAAATCTGAAGGGACATCTGATGCTGGCTTACGGAGCCATGGATGACAATGTGACCATGGCGCAGACGCTACGGCTCTGTGATGAGCTGAATGCCCACAACAAGCGATATGATCTGGTGGTTCTGCCAAGATGCAATCACAATGTCCCGTCCGATGCGTACTTTGTTCGCCGGAAGATGGATTATTTTGTCCGGAACCTTCTGGGAGCAGAAGATTCTGGAATTTTTGAAGAATAAACGTAACTGTGAGGGTACTGAACAGTTATGAATAAACGCGGTGAAGGAGTTCAAACAGTATGAATAAAAAATACCAGGTTCTGCGGTGCGGGCGTCTTTATGACGGCGTGACGCAGGAATGGAAGAGCGGCCAGAGTATTCTGGTAGAAGATCATCTCATTGCGGAAGTTGACAGTGAAGTTTCCGTGCCGGAAGGTGCGGATATCATTGATCTCAGTGACTGTCAGGTGACTCCGGGAATGATTGATGCCCACATGCATATGGATTATTTTGACTGGCATACGGTGCGGGAGGAAGTATACACCCAGAGTGAGGAAGCCAAAACCCTGGCAATCGCGCGCTGCGCGGAAAAGGCACTGTGCAGAGGATTTACCACTGTGCGCCACGTGGGCGGCATTACCAGCAATGGATACGGAGTTCTGGATGTAAAACGGGCCATTGAGCAGGGATATTTTCCGGGAAGCCGCATTGTGGCAGCACCGATGTTTCTCTGTTCTGCCGGAAGCCACGGAGATCTTAGCCAGGGCTTTGCCAGAAATCCGCTGTTATCCAAGAAGCTTCAGCAGGAACGCCTGACTCTGGGTGCCGGAAAGGACTATTTTGTCAATGCCGTGCGGGAACAGGTAAAATACGGCTCAGATTTTTTGAAGATCATGGCCACAGGCGGTTTCTTCACTCCTTATGATACGCCGATCCAGCAGCAGCTCAACGATGAGGAATTAAAGGCCATCATGGATACAGCCCATGCCCTTGGAAAAACCGTGACAGCTCATGTATACACGAATGAGCTGATGCAGAAGCTGATTGCCTTTGGCATCGACGGCATGGAGCACGGAAGCCTGATGAACCGGGAAACCGCGCAGCTCATCGAAGAAAAGGGCCTGTACCTGGTCCCGACCTTCTGTCCATACGAGGAAGCGGTTCATTATGATCCGGAAGAAATCAAGAAAAAACAGCCGGAATTCCGCCGGAAGCTGGAACTGTATAAGGATGCGCTTCAGGCAGGACGGGAAGTAATCTGCAGCAGTAAGATCAAACTGGGCTATGGAACCGATTTTGTGGCAAATCACCAGAATTATGAAAGCGGTTATGAATACGAAGCCTGGTTAAACAGCGGAATGGATCCGTTTGCCGCATTAAAGGCCGCGACATCCGTCAATGCGGATATATTACAGTTATCCGATAAAATCGGAACCATAGAGCCGGGAAAATATGCCGATATTTCTGCATGGAAACGGGATCTCATGCACGACACGAGAGCATTGCTGGACTGCGCATTTGTAATGAAAGAGGGAAAGGTATACGACACGGAAAGCTGTCTGGAATAGCATATAGCATACGCAAAAAGGAGTATAATAAAAAGGAACACGCCGCCAGCCGCATGGACTGAACAGCAGTGTTCCTTTGCTATTTCCAACTATTCGCGAAAGAATAGTTTAACGAATAGTTGGAAAGCTACTTACCGATTGTTACCATATAATTGATTCCATCTGCATGTAATAGATCGCTGCCAACCCATTCCTTATTTTCTGAATCATAGATGAAATCTGTCACCTGATACTTTGCTGTCCGGATGTCTCTAAGTACAACATGCAGGTTATCCTGTTCATCTGTCCATACATCAGCTTCCGGGATACCAAGCTGAACTGTATCATCAAATAAAATGTAGGAATCATTCTGACAAACAATCTGGATCAAAACATGGCCTTGGTCATCTAACATCAGTTCACCTTGTTCCAGCATATCTTTCGGAACAAGGGTCGAAATAACGAATTCTTTTTCATCGTACGTAAATGAACATGAGGAATAGATTTCCATTCCCTCGGTATTTCCTTTTGATAAACCAATTTTATACTGAAGCTTGAACGAGTCTGTTATTCCTGTTTTATCTGCTGCAGACTCTTCTGATTTATCTGCTGCCGTATCTTCCACTGACTCTTCCAGGGATGCTTTTGTCGACACAATTCGGTTCGCCTCTGTTTTATCAGATTTCTGGCAACTGCTGATCAGAAGTGATGTACTCACCGCAAGCAGAATGATCAACGTGCGATTTTTCTTCATAGAATACACCTCCAATATCAACTTGATTTTAATTGTAATACCTTTTCAAATTCATTATATATTCTGCCTATTCATACCTCAATGTCCAAAAGCAAAGCTTAATCACCGCGTAATAAATTTGTAAGATGGTTCAAAATCCAACACGATATAATCACATAAATGATAAACGGAGTGTATAACCCATGTCATGAGTCATACACTCCGTTTTCCGAAACATCAGAGCATCATACTATACTTCCTGCTCTTCTGCTTTATCCTCGGTGATTGCTACTGTGTCTTTGTTGTCTTCCGTATCCGGATTCTGGGCTTCTTCTGAGGAAGAGTCATCATCCACTAACGTGTCTTTCTTGACTTCCTCTGCATCTTCCTCAGCATCGTTCTCAACTGTCAGCTGATTTGATTTACTATCATTGGTAATCTTCGATTCTGCAGCATCTGTCTGTTTCTTTTCAACTTCCGCGTCGTTGCCTTCAACAGAATCCACTCTGTCCTGGTCTGTGACTTTTTCATCGCTGTCATCAGAAATGATCGTATCTTCTTCAAGAATCCGATCATCTTCTTCTGCTTCTTCCTCATCAGAGACCAACATGATTGCTGCCTCTGAATCTTCTTCAGCAATGAGTGCTCCATCACTATCAAGAATGAAGATCAGATCTTCATAACCATCTGCTAAAATTACGATTTCGTTCTGACTCTCAGTAAGGGAATTCTTACCAATGCGAATCTCGCGATCATTTGGTTTAAGAAGATATTTATTCTGATCCAGATCCCAGGAATAAGAAACTGCGGTAAGTTCCGTGCCATTTATGGTGATTGATTTCATAGCAGCGAACCAGTCATCTAATTCTTCACCGCTTAATGTTACTGTATAACAGTCATACAAATTTTCTTTTGCAGTGGCACTGACTTCCGGCGCTGCCTTTTCCTCACCATCTTCGTTACCGATATCACCGTTCGAACCGTCGGAAATCTTTCCATTCTGATCCAGCATGATCGTCACAGTCAGAGATTCATAACCCTCTGCCTCAATAACAATTTCGTTTTTCTCAGAATTCTCAAAAGCAGAATTGCTTAATGAGATCTGTTTCAGGATCCCGCTCGTGCGATATTCATTACTGTTTAAATCATAATCAGCTTTTGTGTACTCAGTTTCATTAACAGTAACAGAAGTGATCTTGTCAAACCACTCTGCATCATCAAACACAAGTCCGAATCCATCGGTGATATCCTTGGTTTCAACAGGGCCTGCAAGCGTTTCCTTATTTTCTGTATCCGGATTTGATGTTTCGTCTACCAGTTTTCCTGTTTTGTCAATACAGAAGGTCAGGTCCTCGTATCCTGCTGCTGAAATTACAATTTTATTATTATCTTCCATGATTTTCTGATTTCCGAGCATAACAAAACCATCCGTCTCCGAGATCGTATACTTGGCAGACCCATAAACATAGCTTCCTTTTTCGTATGGCTTACCATTGACGCTTACATCACTGATATTTTTGATCCAGTCACAGAAGTCTGTACCAAACCGGAAGGTATATGCCCCCATATTCCAGCTGTCTTCCCCATCTACTGCTGCCGGCGGCTCCTTCGCTTCACCAGGATCCGTCTGGTCCGCTTTTGAAATTTCAAAGGTGATCTTCTGGTTTTCATAATATGCAGTTTCGATCGTTACTTCGTATTCCCCATCCGTATCAAACAGGTCTTTTCCAAGGATCAGCTGATTTTCCTGTTCCTCACTGATGCTGTAACCAATTTTTTCCGAGATGCTTTCCTGTCCATCCGGAAGAATGTTTTTCACGGTTCCGTCTGGTTTTTTCAATGATACCTTTGTGATATACTTCCAGATATCTCCGCTTTCATCTGCATCATTCGTAAGGATCACGGTATCGCCAACTTTCAAATCCTTATTTACCGACAACTGGACATCCTTTTTATCCTTTACAACCGGTACCGAAACTGTATTATCCTGATAGCCATCCAGCTTGATCACAAGCGTATTACTGTCCTTTTCAAGACGGAACACATCTGCATCCAGCCGCAATAAACGACCACTTTCCGTTAATGCATATTTCGTGTTGGAAAGCTCCTGATAATCTCCATTAACATAGAGCTTCGCCTCCTCCGCTACAGTCTTAAGATAAGCAAGATCCTCACAGGAAAGATAAACATCCATTCCTTCTTTGATCTCCGTGATCGTATTTCCGGTCTCATCCGTCAAATGAATCACAGGAGCCTCTTTTCCAAGGTAATTGCCATTCATCTGTGTCTCACCAAGCAGGTTATCTTCCAGTACATATTTCACTGCATAAGGACGATTTGGAGTTGTCTCTGCATTTCCTGCTGCTAAATAATCCGCAAAGCTTAAATAAGTTCCGGCATTCTTTGCCTGCTCTACTGCATCCCGGTATGCTTTAAAGCTGTAAAAGGTTTTTCTGTCCTCGCCAATAACCGCATCGTAACCAGACATATCGGATAACCAGCGATCTGCAATTGCATCAGCAGCTTCATTTTCAACCTTGAGCTCGCTTAAAATCAGCGCGTTTGCGAGAAGATCCGCATCAAAAATCAGGTCAGCGGTCATCGTAGTGCTTCCACCGTCTGATCCGTCAGAACTTCCGCTGCTGCTTCCGCCGCTGACCGTTGCACTGGAGATGGCATCCACTGCGGCAAGTGTATAGGATGCATGTGCTTCTTCACGGACCGCAGTTGCTGCGTCAGATACCGTAAAGGTGTAAGACATATCCTTAAATCCGGTAGCATGAACTGTGATGGTATATTTACCCGGAACCGGAATGTTATTTCTGCCGTTTGTGGCGGATTCGTCGTTATAAAGAACAAAGCTGTCACCGATCAGATACCAGTCACGAATCTTTTCCAGATCCTCTGTGGTTCCGTCCGGGCGTTTCAGCTCTACACGATTCACCGGCATCGTTGCTCCGTACGTCATATTCTGAACTGTAAAATGAAGATTTTTCCCGCTGACGATCGCACCGGCTTCACTTAAGATCATGGAAGGTGCCGTGCCGTTTACAACCTCGATCGGAATCAGCGTATCCGTATTTCCTGATTTTACACGAAGATAATACAGGCCATTGGAATAAAAGTTCGTCTGTCCAAGCGGCACTGTGATCTGTCCAACCGTTTTTCCGTGATGATCCGCAAGATCACTGCTCCATGTCAGATCCGCATTGATCGTATTTTTATTTCCGTTTCCGGAAACAAGATCCACATCAGAAATACTGTCAAACCACTGTTTATCTGCCTCAGATGTATAGTTAAACATCACGATGGCTTCACCACTGACATGATATACATTGTCTGCTGTCTCATCGTCCTTCAATTCTGCTTTCGGCGCATAATACCGGATCTCATCTTTTTTCTGTCCGAGCGAAAAAGTAGTTGTTGACGGCTTCACACGGACCTGACCATGATCATCATAATTGGTCAGATGATAATCCCATACATTAACAGATCCATGTGCAAGAAATGCAGAAGGTGCTGTATGCTTTCTCACTTGAATCGTGCCAGAACCATTCTGACTGCCTCCAAGAGACACTGTCTGTGCATGGCCTTCCTGATCCATCGCAGTAATGCTGCCAGGATTTAAAACCGTCAGCTCCCATTTTGCAATGGTACCGTCCGTATCCACCGGAGTCATTGCCTCTGTGACATCAACTCCATCGATCATGACTCTGCAGTTATTCAGAGAATATCCTTTTGCGAAAGCAACTGACACGTATTGGCTCCAGCCAAGATCTACTACTCTGGTCTGGCTTTCCAGAAGAAGTGAACTCTTCTGTTCATCCTGTCCATTTGAAGTATCAGGAGATGATGGATTGCTGTTCGTATTTCCGGAAGAAGAGCCTGAACCATTGCCGGATCCATTTGAACCGCTTCCGGATCCATTCGAACTACTACCGGATCCACTAGAACTGCTGCCGGATCCACCGCCTGAAGAACCGCCACTGCTTGTCTGCGTACTGCCAGAGACTCTGTTTTGTCCGCTCATCCCTGTATATCCCTGTCCAGGGCGTTCCTGAATCTTGCCGTTTTCATCCAGCCATGCGCCATCCTGATTTACCTGATAGCCGTCAGGCGTCGTTCCGTCCGTAAACATTTTTCCAGGGCATTCACCGGATTCCGACTCAAAATAATAACATCTGCCATCAATCCACTGCCATCCGGATACCATAGCACCCTCGGTTACATCTGCATTTGTACTGTAGAAATACCAGTCACCTGCCTCATCTTTGATCCATCCGGTATGCATTCTTCCCTCAAGGCCATCGGATTGCTGGTCAAAATAGTATTGTTTTCCATCGATAACAGCTTTTCCTGTTTTCATAACTCCGGTATCCGGATCTAAATAATACCAGCCGGATGCCGTATGAATCCACCCCTTTGCAAAGCTTCCATCTGCTGCCTGGTATTTCCAGTTCTGCCCCTCACGGACCCAGCTTCCATGATCCGGTGCCGCCCCGGCTGTGATCGTCGCGCCGTAACCAGTCATTGTCTGGGCTGCAGTCATAATAGCCAGACATACAGCAAACGCCTGTTTTTGAATCTTGCGATTTCTCATTTCTCTTCCCCTTCCATTACACAATTTCATCTCTAAAATTAGCAAACGCTAACTTCAATAACGGATTTAGTATAGAGAGTAGAACTTCGATTGTCAATTCCATATTCGTCAGATGAGAAACATTGCTCAATAAAGATAAGTGTGACGCAGAAGCTTTTTTGTGGTAAGATAGTCTTACGTTTTAGAGAAAGGATCCTCGTATAAAAAAGATGAAACTTCAAAAACTACTCAGCCTGCTGCGTCAGGCCATTGACCAATATCATATGATTGAAGCAAAAGATCACATAGCGATAGGAATCTCCGGCGGCAAAGACAGCCTTACCTTACTGTATGGTCTCGCCAGTCTTCAGAAATTCTATCCGATTCCTTTTACATTATCTGCCATTACCGTAGATCTCGGACTGGAATCTATGAACCTGGGACCAATTCAGGCGCTTTGCAGCAGCTTTCACATTCCTTACGAGATTGTGACCACCGAGATTGGAAAAATCCTCTTCGACATCCGCAAAGAAACAAATCCATGTTCTCTCTGCGCAAAGATGAGAAAAGGCGCGCTAAACCAGAAAGCCATGGAACTTGGATGCAATAAAATCGCTTATGCCCACCATAAGGATGACATCATCGAAACTGCAATGATGTCTCTTCTCTATGAAGGCCGTTTCTATGCTTTTCCACCGGTTACCCATTTAGACCGCACAGACCTTACCGTCATTCGGCCGCTGATGCTGGTTTCCGAGGCCGATGTAAAAGGCTTCCGGAATAAGTATCAGCTTCCGGTCTGCAAAAATCCCTGTCCGATGGACGGTCACACCAATCGCGAAGCAATCAAAAATCTGATCCGTTCCATCAATGCGGAGGCCCCCGGTGTGCGGGAACGACTGTTTCATGCAGTATCACACGGAAACCTTCCCGGATGGGAAAACCCCGATAAACATAAATAACAAATTCGGAAAGAGACACAATCATGGCAAATATACCTTATTATCAGCAGAAAGACATCGAAAATATCAAAAAGCTCAGAGAAATGATGAAAGAGCTTCCTCCATTTTGTACCGAGTTTTTCCGTGGGATTGAACCGCGCACCTCTACAAGGACCCGGATTGCCTACGCCTATGACTTATCTGTTTTCTTTGACTTTCTGAAAAAAGAAAATCCTGTCTTTGCCAAAATGGAACGAATGGATTTTCAGCTGGAACAGCTGGACCAGATCACGGTGACGGATCTTGAAGAATATATGGAATACCTGAAATACCGATTCAACGAACAGAATCATGAGATTATGAATCAGGAACGAGGTATCATGCGTAAAATATCTTCTCTGAAAAGCTTTTATAATTATTTTTTTCGAACAGAAAAGCTTGCAACAAACCCTGCAGCTCTCGTCCGGCTCCCAAAGCTGCATGATAAAGAAATCATCCGCCTCGATGTAGATGAAGTAGCCCTTCTTCTGGATGCCGTAGAGCAGGGAGAAGGCCTGACTAAAAAACAAAAAGCCTTTCATAAACGTACACGGCTTCGTGATCTGGCACTCCTGACGCTGCTTCTCGGAACCGGAATCCGCGTTTCCGAATGTGTCGGTCTCGATATCAACGATGTAGACTTTAAAAACGGGGGCATACATATTCATCGCAAAGGCGGAAAAGAAGTAACGGTGTATTTTGGGTCAGAAGTAGAAAATGCACTTCAGGACTATCTTGATGAACGCTTTGGAATCATTCCGGAAGAAGGAAGCGAGCAGGCACTCTTCCTTTCCATGCAGCGCAAACGCATGAATGTCCGCTCGGTAGAAAACCTGGTTAAAAAATACGCTCATATCGTCACACCGCTCAAAAAGATCACCCCGCACAAACTGCGCAGTACCTATGGCACCAATCTGTACCGGGAAACAGGCGATATCTATCTTGTAGCAGATGTTCTCGGACATTCCGATGTAAACACCACCAAAAAACACTACGCCGCACTGGAAGATGAACGGAGAAGAAGTGCCAGAAATGTAGTAAAATTGCGGGAACCATAGGATTAAAGAGTAAACAAATTTTTCACTTTTAAGAACGAGAGGAAGAAACATTATGAATGGAACGTTATACGGTGTTGGTGTTGGTCCTGGAGATCCGCGCCTTATGACCTATCTTGCAGTCGACACAATTAAATGCTGTCCGGTCCTTGCGGTACCGGCAGATGGCAAGGGAAAGGCAGTCGCTTACCGGATTGCAAGCGGCATTGTTAAGAATCTCGATCAGAAAGAATGTCTGGATCTTACTACACCCATGACAAAAGACCGGGCTGTTCTGGACGCTGCATATCAGACCGCAGCGGACCGAATCATAGAAAAGCTGGAACAGGGACTGGATGTAGCCTGTCTTACCCTTGGAGATCCGACCATCTACAGCACTTATATTTACATTCACCGCCTGGTAAAAGCCCGCGGATATGATGCAAAGATCATCAATGGAATTCCGTCATTCTGTGCTGTCAGCGCCAAGCTTGAAGATAGTCTTGCAGACCGTTCTGAGCAGATCCATATCATCCCATCTACCTATGGAGTCGAAGATGCACTGAACCTTTCGGGAACAAAAGTGCTGATGAAAGCTGCTTCCAAAATGCCGCTTGTAAAAGAAGCTCTAAAACGCAGCAATACAACCTGCTCCATGATTGAAAACTGCGGCATGCCGGACGAGCATATCTATCACTGTATTGACGAAATACCGGATCAGGCAAGCTATTATTCTATTATTGTTGTAAAAGAGGAACCGCATGATTAAATTACAAGATCTAACAAAACAATATGATAAGTTCCTTGCGGTGGATCATCTGAACCTTACGATCGAAACCGGAGAGTTTTTTGGACTTCTGGGGCCAAATGGTGCAGGAAAAACAACAACGATCAGCATGCTGTCTACACTTCTGCTTCCTACCAAAGGCTCCATTCAAATCGACGGAGAACCTCTGACCAGGCAAAATGATCGGTTAAAAAGAAAGCTCAGCGTCGTTACACAGGAGTACTCGATGCGTCAGGACATGACTATGGATGAGATCATGGAATATCAGGGACGTCTTTACTATATGCCATTAAAAAAAATACGGGAACGTTCAGAACAATTATTGAACTTTTGTGAACTGCTGGATTACCGGAAAAGAACCGTCCGGAAGCTGTCTGGCGGAATGAAAAGAAAACTGATGGTCTGCCGTGCACTGTTAACAGAACCGGAAATATTATTGCTGGATGAGCCAACAGCCGGAATGGATGCTCTGGCCCGCAGACAGATGTGGAACCTTTTAAAAAAGCTGAACCAACAGAATCTGACGATTCTTCTTACTACACATTATATGGAAGAGGCGGAATCACTCTGCGACCGTGTCGGCTTTATGTGCCGCGGTGTGCTACGAGAAACGGATACGCCCAGACACATGATTGAAGTGCTTGGGCGCTATGCGGTAGATGAAACAAAACCGGACGGTGTCAGGTGTCATTATTTTTCAGAGAAGGAGGAAGCAATCCGTTATCTGTCCGACTCGCCATATGAGACATCACTGCGCAATACAACGCTGGAAGATGTCTTTCTTGAGCACATCGGAAAAGAAATGGAGCGCAGATGACCATGGGAATTCTTACTGTATTATGGGAAAAATGGGTGGAATTCCGCCACAATTTTTTTAAGATCACATCCGCAGCCATGATTGCTCCGCTCCTGTATATTCTGGTATTTGGCTTTGGTGTCCAGACCGTATCACACGGCCAGCCCTATCTGAACTTTCTGATTCCAGGTGTAGTGGCTCTTACTACCATGAACGGAAGCTTCAATGCCATTGCCCAGACACTGAATGTACAGCGCCTGTATGAAAAAGCATTTGACCAGGTCATGATCTCGCCGACTCCTCTCTGGCAGTTTATTGCGGGTCAGATCATAGGCGGAAGTCTGCGCGGTGTCTATGCGGGAAGTATGATCATACTTCTGGTCCTTCCTCTGCGGACCGGCCTCTGCTTTAACGGCTGGTCATATCTGTTTATGTTTCTGAACGGAGCGGTGTTCTCCACCATTGGTGTTGTAGTTTCCTTTTACGCGAAAAACCATGCAGATGTGCCGCGGTTTTCAAACTATGTTATCATGCCGATGGCGTATCTGTGCAACACCTTTTTCTCCGCCCAGAATATGCCTGACGGGATCCGCCAGCTGATCAGCTGGCTTCCTCTGTCACAGACCAGCGCTGCCCTGCGGCAGATTGCCAATCAGGAAGCATTCTCCTTCACAGGGATCTGGATTCTGGTATTATATCTGGCCTGCTTTTCTGCTGCCGCATCCTGGTTTCTATACAAAAAGAAAAATCTGTGATCAAAGCTCCTTCACTGCAGCAAGCAGCTCTTCGGCTGCTTTTTTCGGGTCATCTGCTTTCATGATAGCAGATACCACTGCAATACCGTCCGCTCCGCTCCCCTTTAAAATATCCATATTTTTCCGGTTCAGTCCTCCGATGGCAACCGCCGGGATCGGAACGGCCTTGCAGATGGCAGTCAGTGTAGAAACCTCTGTGAGCACGGTGGTCACCTTGGTTGTGGTCGGATAAATTGCTCCGACTCCAAGGTAATCTGCGCCATCCTGGTAAGCCTTCTGCGCAGCTTCAACGGTTTTAGCGGTTGCTCCCACAATTTTATCCGGTCCGAGAAGACGGCGAACCTCTGCTACCGGAAGGTCTGATGCACCAACATGAACACCGGCAGCACCGCAGGCCATGGCAACATCCACACGGTCATCGATGATCAGCGGAATATGATAACGGTCTGTAATCGCACGAAGCTTGCAGGCTTTTTCCAGATAATCCCGCCCGCCAGTATTCTTCTCGCGAAGCTGCACCATGGTAACACCACCCTTGCACGCTTCCTCTACGGTATAAAGAAGAGATTCTTCGGTATGGTAAGTACTGTCAGTTACAAGATATAAGCTTAAATCCAGGTTGTTTTTCATCTTAAGTTCCTCTTTTCTATGAATGGCATCTGTGTTACCCGATACGGCGTATCTGTGCTTGATTCTGGAGCTGACTGTCAGTCATGCAGAAAACCTCATCCAGAAGAGCTGCCTGAAAGCTTCCGGGACCTCTGGAGCCAGATGCGGCATGTTCTCCTGAGATTCCCATGGTAATGGCTGCCAGAAATGCGGCAGGTGTACCGGTGAAAGTCAGTGCTACGCTTGCGGGAAGGTATGCCGCAGTCAGTGCTCCAACCATACAGCCGGTTCCCGTAATGCCGGATAATGCAGTATGTCCGTTGGCGATCAGGAATGCCTGATGCCGGTCTGCGATCAGATCCAGTTTTCCGGTAGCCATGACCGTACACCCCAAATGCTCTGCAAGCTTTTTGGCGGTAGTGCAGTAGCTTGCCTCATTCGCCTGTGATATCGCATCCTGGGAACCGGCATCGATTCCGGTTCCGTGAAAAGGGAGATCTGCCGCAGCCAGGATTTCAGAAATATTCCCCTTGATCACGGCAAACCTTCCATCTGTCAGCAGTTTTCTGGCAAACTCGCGCCGCAGACTGCTGCAGGTGACACCAACAAGATCCAGCAGTACCGGGATTTTTCGTCGGTTTGCTTCTTTCAATGCGCGCTGAATTGACTCAATGCGGGCATCCGTGATATTGCCAAGATTTAGCATCAGTGCAGAGGCAGCTGCTGTAATTTCAGCAACTTCTGCCGGATGCTCCGCCATGATCGGGCGGGCACCGGCAGCCAGAATGATATTGGCGCAGTCATGAATTGAGATTGGATTTGTGATGCAGTGGATCAGAGGCGCTGCTTCTTTAGTATACTTTCGAATTTCCGCTATATTCAGCTCCTGCGGTATTGTGTTCGCTTTTTCTTGTATTTCTGTCATAAACTTTTGCTCCCAGACTTTCCTGAAATTTCGCAAGCATTCCTGTCTGGCTTAACGCCTTCAGAAAGATGTATGCGGCAATTCCGCCCATGATCGTAGCGGAAATAAACATCGGCGTATAATAAAATGCGTTCAGTCCTTCTCTTCCCATCAAAAAGGCCATGACCGGATAAGATACCAGAGAACCGATGATGCCGGTTCCAAAGATCTCACCAAGTACGGCGCAGATGATTTTTCCTTTGGATGCCCGGTAAAATACACCGGAAATAAAGGCTCCAAACACGGCACCGGTCAGCGCTAACGGCGGGATTCCCATAAACATCATGCGGATGACGCCGATCATGCAGGCACACAGCAGAGAATACCATGGTCCCATAAATACAGAACAGGTAATGTTGATCAGATGTGCGGTAGGACACATTCCCTCAATTCGTAAAATGGGGGAGATTACGACACCAATTGCTACCATCATTGCCAGAAACACCATGCGAAACGTTTTCATTCTTTGTTTTTCCATTCTTCATTCCTCCTGTTTTTCCGGATTCCTGCCGCCAAAACTTCGAAATGAATTTCCAGAAAAAAGCGACAGTTATCCCTTTTTCGGTCGAAGTTCCATTACTTCCTCTCACTCCGAAAACACGGATTCCCATCGCTATGTAAACTCCTTCTGCCCGGCCGCAGGGCGCTCCCCCTCCGGTCTTCTTTGCCAGCACGGAACAGATGTACAGACACTTTCCGCTGTGCAGTTGGATTTTGTGTTCTTTCGATAGGACGTAATTTCCTATCATACAAAAAAAGTACACCCTCCGGCCAATGCCAGAAGATGCACCTATATTCTTGTTGCTTCCCTCCGTTGGCATGACCCAAATCAGGTACGGTCGAAGATTTATCTTCCTCTCAGCCTGTCACACAGACTCCCGCGCTTTTATTGTTTTTATATCGTAGGTAAGCATAGCACAGACCTTATTTTTTGTCAACAACTGACTTTTAGACAGTAGCAGCACTGCTTGCGCAGCTTTTGGATTCCTGTGAATGTAAGCAGCATTATGACTACTTTCCATCTCTCACTGCTTTCATTCCGAGCTGCCAGAATGCAACGGCGCTGGCAGCTGCCACATTCAGGGAATCCACTCCATGAGACATAGGAATACGGATGGTGTAATCGCAATCGGCAATGGTTTTTTGGGCAAGCCCGTCTCCCTCTGTTCCAAGCACAATGGCAAGTTTTTCTTCCGCAAGAACAGATGGATCATCAATACAGACTGACTTGTCCGTCAGAGCCATTGCAGCAGTTTTAAAACCAAATTTCTGTAATTCCGACATAGCAGGCTGCGGCCATGCGTGTTCACGGTCAAAGATGGTCCATGGAATCTGGAATACAGTGCCCATACTGACACGAATCGCTCTGCGGTATAAAGGATCACTGCAGCCGGAAGTGAGAAGCACGGCATCCATATTCAGAGCCGCAGTAGAACGGAATATGGCTCCAATGTTTGTGGGATTGACAACATTCTCCAGAATGGCAATACGGCTTGCTCCTGCACAAATCTCTGCCACAGAAGGAAGCGGCCTGCGGCGCATGGCACAGAGCAGACCACGCGTCAGAGCAAAGCCTGTCAGCTGCGTGAGCACCTCCCCCGGTGCCGTATAAACAGGAATACCTTGACAGCGGCTGATCAGTTCTGCGGAAGCGCCATATAATTCACTTTCTTCTGCCAGAATAGAGATCGGCTCATAACCGGCATCCAGAGCCCGACCGGCTACAATAGGGCTTTCGGCTATAAAGACGCCTGATTCCGGTTCAAAATAATGAAGCAGCTGATTTTCTGAAAATCTGGAATATAACTCCAGTTCCGGCAGCTGCAGATTGGTTACATGTATAATATTTGCATGCGGCATTGATTCTTCCTCGCTCAGTATAGAATAAATATAATAATAAAACAAATCTAATTATAACCAATACCGCTGCGATATGCAATCTGCAAATTATTCCGCGAAATATACGACTGTCAGATATTCTCCTGAGTGAAGCTGTTCCGATTTTAATCCGTTCATGCGCTTCAGCTCGTCTATGTACTCCTGACGGGAATAACCACTCCCCTGGCGGTATTTGTCTGCAAGGTTCCAGAGACTGTCTCCCTGGCGGATCTGAACACTGGTATAATAACGGTTCCATTCCGGACGCGCCTTCTCCTCTGCTCTTGCGTTCAGCAGTGTGTGGCCGAAAAAGCCGGAACAAAATGCAAGGATCATAAGCAGAATGACAGTAAAATTACGAAGATGGCGTCTGATAGTTCTTCTGGTTCTCATAAGTATTCCCCCTGTTCGGATATTTCGAACGTACGTTTGTTATGTTTCTATTATAGGATCCGAACATTTGTTTGTCAATATGTTTTTGCAGAAAAACCGAACAAAGGTTTGCTTTTTACAGAAAGCTGTGTTACTATATTTGTAGATAAACATACACCACAGAACAGAATAAATCCGCATGGAGGAAACAATATGGGTCAGGGTAAGATTACCGCAAAACAGCAGGAAATTTTAACATATATCAAAGAATGCATCTTAAAGAAAGGCTATCCGCCGGCAGTCCGCGAAATCTGCGAGGCTGTTCATTTAAAATCCACATCATCCGTCCACTCTCATCTGGAATCTCTGGAAGCCAACGGCTACATCCGCCGGGATCCCACCAAGCCGCGTGCCATTGAGATCCTGGACGATGAATTTGCGCTGAACCGCCGTGAGATGGTCCAGGTACCCATCATCGGCACCGTGGCCGCAGGAGAACCAATCCTCGCTCAGGAACATATTGAGGACTACTTCCCGATTCCGGCAGAGATCCTGCCGAACACTGACACCTTTATGCTGAAGGTAAAAGGCGAAAGCATGATCAATGCCGGTATCTTCCACGGTGACCGGGTCATCGTGGAACAGACAAATACCGCAGAAAACGGAGAGATCGTCGTTGCGCTGGTGGACGACTCTGCTACGGTTAAGCGTTTTTACAAGGAAAACGGTCATTACCGCCTTCAGCCGGAGAATGACACCATGGAGCCGATTATCGTAGATCACGTGCAGATTCTTGGCAAGGTCATCGGCCTGTTCCGCATGATGGCCTGAATCGTCCGTGTCTGATTACAGAAAGAGGGCTTCCCATCATCCGATGGGAAGCCCTCTTTCTGCATATAAGCTGTTATTTTCTGCCTTGTGATACCTGATCTCTATGCCAGGAACATGCACCAGACCGGTACGGTGATCATCGAAAGCAAAGTGGACAATACCACGCATTTCGTCGCAAATACCTCATCCTTACCATATTTTGCCGCAAGAACAGCGGTGACACTGGCAGCAGGCATACCTGATAAAACAACTGAGACACCGGTAACAAGATTGTCAACCTGTGCAAAGTGACACGCCAGCCAGACCAGAAATGGAATAAAAAAGAGACGTATAAAGCTGTAATAGATCGTATCTCTTTCCGGGAGCGTCCGAAGCGGTACCTCGGCCAGAATGGTCCCGACGAGTGCCATGGCAAGGAAGGTGTTTCCGCCGGCAATGTTTTTAATGGTCAGACTGATAAAGCCCGGCAGCGGGATCTGCAGCACCATGATCAGAAGTCCGGCGACTACCGACAAAATACATGGATGCGTAGACACTTTTCTGATCAGCGTCTTGGCATCCGGTGCCTGTGTAAAATATGTCATGCCGATGGACCACATAAAGGTACGCTGCGGAATTGTATAAATCGATGCATACAAAAGTCCCATACTTCCGAATATTCCTTCTGCAATGGGATTGCCAAGAATTCCCGCATTAGAGCAGATGGTTGCATACTGAAGCACTTTTTTTCGTTCATCCGGAAAGCCCGGGTAGAGGATCATGCCAAGAAGCCACGCACCGATCTGGATTCCAACGGCCACTGCGATCACAGACAGACAGCTGACCAGGATCTGATGGCTGAATTCAATCTGAAAGGATTTCAGAATGCTGGCCGGAAGCGTGACATACAGTACCAGATCCGTAAGCAGCGCCTTGCCGCTGTCGCTGATCATTCCCACCTTGCGGAATATATAACCCAGTATCATGATTGTGAATAACATACCCTGCATTTCAAATAATCCGGAAAAATCCATATTTTTCTCCTTAAAACGGCATTTTCCTGCCTGTCTTTTTTGTATATTTTGTGTAAAAAATTTACACTTTTTATCTTACTGCAATCGAGAAATCCCGTCCAATATTCTTTTTTGATACCTAGTATAACAAAAAACAAGAAATTCACCAAATGTTCACCATTTTGAAAAAAACTTAATAAAAAATCAATGGTATTTTGAATGGCTTTGTAGTAAACTCATCATTGTCGATTTCTTATTTCCAGTCGGCAAAGAAAAATCAGAGGAGTGATATATTATGAAAAAGGCATTACTTATTACTGCTATCGCAGCAGTTTCCATCAGTGCAGCAGCCTGCTCCAGCAAAAAAGCCGCAGAGACCACTGCAGCTCCGGCAGAAACTACTACCACAGCTGCTGAAACTTCCAGCGAAGCTGAGGCTGAGGAGGACTACACCAGCGGCGTGATTACCGCAATTGACGGTGATATCCTTACCGTAAAAGATGATTATGATGACCAGGAAAGAAAATATGATATCTCCAAAGCAGAGGTTACCAAAGATTTTCCTCTCTCCGAAGGTGACTGGGTAGACCTTACCGTCCCGGCAAACACTACAGAGGATCCGATTCCGGCTATAGCAATGGAAGTTACTGCTTCCATGTTGGAGCAGAGCATGGATCCGGTTACTGACGGCACCGTCAAGGATGTTGCTTCCGATTCCATGACCCTGGAGGTTGACGGAGAAGACTACAAGGTTCTGACCGGCAACGCATATGTTGTTGGCAAGGACGGTATCCAGGCCGGCGCAGCCGCAGAGGTAACCTATCTCGGTGATCTGGATGATGAGCCGTTAGCCATCAAGATCGTTATGGATGACGCAAAGGATACTGACGAAGCCCAGATCGACGCATTTGTCGGCAAGGTTGCACAGCTTGGTGAAGACGGTGATCACATCGTTCTGGAAGCACAGACCGGTGACTTCTTCACATTCGTATCCGACAGCATCGATCTCAGCCAGTACGCTGAGGGTGATACCCTTCAGATCCAGTATGACGGTTCTATCAACGACAAAGAGATCAAGGCTGTAAAAATCACCAAAAAGTAATTTTCTATCATGAAAGCGTGCGCCTCTGGGCGCACAACGCAAAAAAGGCCGCCACTCTGTGACGGTCTTTTTTGCGCGAGAATGTGCCATTCAGATATCATATCCGATCATGCGGATATAATCCTTGATCAGCTCAACGACCTGATCCAGTTCCAGCTTACTTGCATTGATCGGCAGATCATAGTTTGTGACATCTTCCCATTCTTTTCCGGTAAAATACTTATGATAAGATTTACGCTGTTTGGTGATCCTGTTTAATTTGTTAAGTGCTTCCTTGGTATCAGTGATGCCATCGGTTTCCTGGGTTCTGCGTACACAGGTGGAAAGGTCTGCATACACAAAGATCTTGACCAGATCCGTCTTTCCGGAGGTCTCCAGAATATAATCTGCACAGCGGCCCACGATGACGCAGGACTCTGCGGAAGCAAGTTCACGGATAACCTCAGCCTGGAAACGAAACAGGTTATCCGGAGAGGTGACATCTCCTTCTTTTTTCGGTTCCTCAAAAATGCCGACAGGGAAACGGAGATTGCCTACGATCTTACGCAGCAGGTTATTTCCTGCCTTTTCATCAGCAAGACGGAAATACTTCTCTCCTACTGCACTTTTCTCTGCGGTCATACTTAAGATTTCATCATCATAAAAAGAAATACCCAGCTCCTCCGCCAGCTTTTTTCCGACGATACGTCCGCCGCTTCCGTACTGACGCTCAATGGTAATGACCAGTTTGCTTTTATCCATAAGAAATCCTCCTTTGGGAAATCAAAATCCAACTGTATTTATTATCTTTAGTATAGCACAAAACCGGCAGAGTGCCAAATCATTTACACACTGCCGGTCATTCTGTACCAGTCTTTTATTTTGCAAGCATCATACGGTCATTTGCAAACTCCTCGCCGCTGGCCTCCTCAAATTTATGCAGCAGGTCATCCACGGTAAGATTCTTCTTTTCCTCCCCAGCCACATCATAAATGACATTTCCTTCATGCATCATGATCAGGCGGTTGCCCATGTGAATGGCATCACGCATATTGTGCGTGATCATAAGAGTGGTAAGCTTCTGCTCTTCCACCATTTCTGCCGTCAGATCCAGCACTTTCTTTGCGGTTTTCGGATCCAGCGCCGCGGTATGTTCATCTAAAAGCAAAAGCTTTGGACGCTGCAAGGTGGACATAAGAAGCGTCAGTGCCTGACGCTGTCCGCCGGAAAGAAGTCCCACCTTAGAGGTGAGACGGTCCTCCAGACCAAGGCCAAGCCTCTTTAACATATCAACATAAAGCTTGCGTTCTTCGTTTTTGATTCCCGGCTTTAAGCTTCGCATTCTTCCGCGCCGCAAAGCCAGAGCCAGATTTTCCTCAATTCCCATGGTTGCCGCGGTTCCGTTCATCGGATCCTGAAAAACACGGCCGAGAAATGCGGCACGCTTATATTCCGGAAGTCTTGTGACATCCTTTCCGTCTATGACAATGGCACCGCTGTCAACCGGCCAGACACCGGCTATCGCGTTCAGCAATGTGGATTTTCCTGCACCGTTGCCTCCGATCACCGTTACGAAATCCCCGTCATTTAACGTAAGATTCACACCGCGCAGCGCCTTCTTTTCATTGACGGTTCCCTTGTTGAAGGTTTTTGTGATATTTTTTATCTCCAGCATACGTTCCTACCCTCTCTTTCCCATATTTGAAAAATAGCGGCTCTTCCAGGTAGGGATAGCCAGGAACACGGCAACAACTCCTGCGGATAACAGCTTTAACAGATCTGTGTCGATGCCGAGCCAGATCACGACCTGCAAAACCAGGTAATAGATGATCGAGCCCAGAGCAACCGCAAGCAGCTTGAAGCCAAAATTGCGGAACACTTTTCCAAAGATCGCTTCACCGATGATAACTGCAGCCAGGCCGATGACAATAGCACCGCGGCCCATATTGATATCTGCAAAGCCCTGATACTGGCAGAGCATAGCACCGGAAAGTGCTACCAAACCATTGGAGATCATAAGTCCCAGCACACGGTTAAAATCAGTGTTGATGCCCTGTGCGCGGGCCATCTTATCGTTGCAGCCGGTAGCGCGTAAGGAGCAGCCAAGTTCAGTACCAAAAAACCAGTATAAGACAACGATCAGAAGAATGATCGCAATCGCCACGATCAGGATCGTGTTTTTATAAAACGGAACCTTCCGGATAAAGCGCAGGGAAACCAGCAGGTCATACTTGTCGACATTGATTGCCTGGTTTGCCTTCCCCATGGTCTTTAAATTGATGGAATACAGACCAAGCTGGGTCAGGATTCCGGCCAGGATCGCCGGGATTCCCATAAAGGTATGAAGGATTCCGGTTGCAAGGCCGGCTGCCATGCCGGCTGCCGTTGCGCCTGCCATGGCTACCCATACATTCTGCCCGGACAGCATCAGCATAATACATACCGCACCGCCGGTTCCGAGGGATCCGTCTACGGTCAGATCTGCGATATCCAGGATACGGAAGGTCAGATACACTCCGATCGCCATAATGCCCCAGATCAGGCCCTGTGCCACTGCGCCAGGCAGGGCATTTATCAAACTCATCATATGTCAGTTACTCCTCGATCGCAATATAATCATCCGGAACGGTAATGCCAAGAGCCTCACAGATGGTCTTGTTATATTTCTTGGTAAACTGCGGAGCATACTCGATCGGCATCTCAGAAATATCAGCTTCGCCGGTCAGGACCTTCACAGCCATCTTGCCGGTTGCCACACCCAGGTCGTAGTAGCTGATGGACAGAGTAGCCACGCCGCATCCGCTGCAGATTCCTTCCTCACCTGCAATGATCGGCACCCCTGCCGGCTGACAGATGTTGTTGATGATCTCAGTGTTTGCTGCAGCAGTATTATCAGTCGGGATGTAAATCACATCACAGCCGTTTGCTGCGTTCGTGGCAATGGTTGCCAGGTCATTGGAATCAGAGAATGCGTAATATTCACATGTATAGCCAAGCTTCTCCAGCTCTGCCTTTACGGTATCTACCTGATACTGGGAGTTTGCCTCTGCGGAACAGTATAACAGACCTACGTTCTTTGCATCCGGGAACAGCTCTTTTAACATGGCTGCCTGCTCATTCAGCGGCGCAAGATCTGCGGTTCCGGAAATATTTCCGCCGACAGTTCCGTTAAAATCATCAATGCCAAGTGCCACACCATACTCAGTAACTGCGGTTCCGAGAACCGGAATGGTATCGGTACCTGCCTGTGCTGCCTGAAGGGCCGGCGTTGCGTTCGCAAGGATCAGGTCAACATCCTCTGCGACAAAACTGTTGATGATAGTAGAACAGGTATTGGAATCACCCTGGGCATTCTGCTCATCAAAGGTCACCTTGTCACCGAATTCCTCTGTCAGCGCATCTTTGAAGCCTTCTGTCGCTGCGTCCAGCGCCACATGCTGTACCAGCTGGCAGATACCCACTTTATAGGAAGCTCCGTCAGCTGAAGCCTCTTCTTTTGTCTCATCTGCTTTTTCTGCAGCAGTATCTGCAGCAGCCTGTGTGGTTTCTGCAGCTTTACCGGAGCCGCATGCGGTCATGGATGCGGTCATCAGTCCGGCCAGGATCAGTGCGAGTGCTTTCTTTGTCTTTTTCATAATACATCTCTCCCTTTATCTCATATTCTGGCTTCAATGCGAAACGATTGAACTTTTTCCATCATACTACACTTTGAGCACTACGTCAATTTAAAGCTTTAATTTCATGTGGATTCAACGCATTAAAGTGATAGGGACATCTTTATATAGGTCATAACTTATTAAGTATTTGCACTTTATATAGTATTCACCTATAATTATATACGTAACAACTAAGTAGTGTTCTGAAATCCAATACAGCTTCTGTTTCAAAACCGATGGCGTTCAAATCCGATTTCTGCCAAATGATCGTGAAAAGCTTCTGCCATGCGAATGAAATAAGAAGCTTTATTGGCATATATAAATTTATTTATGCACAGGGGGATTTTATGGAAGAAGTTAGCCTGCAGGAAATGCTTGCTGCCCGCGAACAACGCTCTGCTCTGCAGACCAGACTGCTGCAGCAATACAAAAAAAGTCTGATCAGTTTCACCTTGAACATCCCGGGTCCGGTAAAAGTCCCGGATGGTGTTCCCCAGGCATTTGCCACCGGCTGCCGGCGGATCGAGGCATTGCTGAAGGACCGCCTGGTTCTGGTTCAGCATATGGAAACGATCAAAGAAAAAACCGGATATGAGGCGTTCTACTGCATAGACGCGAATCCGGAATTCATCAAGACACTGATGGTCACTCTGGAAGACCAGGACCGCCTTGGCCGCCTGTTCGATATTGATGTCATCCGGCCTGACGGCAGCAAGGTTTCCAGGGAAGAGCTTGGCCGGCCGCCAAGGACCTGCCTGCTGTGTAAAGAACCTGCCCATGCCTGCAGCCGCAGCCGCCGTCACAGCGTGGCAGAGCTCACGGCCGAGATCGGCCATATTTTAAAAGATCTGTATTGATATCTGTATTGGGGAGGAATTCGGGGATTATGATCTCTTCTGTTTTTTCAGAAACATGTGCCTACGCACTGATGGCGGAAGTTGGCGCCACACCAAAGCCGGGCCTGGTAGACCGCTGCGACAGCGGTGCCCATGCCGATATGAACTATGCAACCTTTGAGGCCAGCACAGCTGCCATTGTCCCATATCTGACACAGATGTTCGAGCAGGGTACAGCATGGGAATCCCATGATTACAATATGCTGTTCGAAGCCATCCGTCTTACCGGAATCGAGGCAGAAAAAGCTATGTTCGCTGCCACAGATGGCGTAAACACTCACAAGGGCATGATTTTTTCCATGGGTACCATTGCAGCAGCAGCCGGCCTCTTCTACCGGCGCCACGAACACTTTGAAGCGGAAAAAATTCTGATGCTTGCCGGTTATCTCTGTTATGATGCCGTGCGAAAGGATTTTCAGAAAATCGACCGGAAGAATCCGAAGACTAACGGAGAGCTGCTCTATCTGCGCTACAGCAACAAGGGAATCCGCGGAGAAGCGCAGAAGGGCTTTCCTTCGGTCCGCACGCTCTCTCTTCCGGCAATGCGGACTGCCTTCTCTGCAGGCCAGACCGAAAACGAAGCTTACCTGGACACACTTCTGACGCTCATGGCCAATGTCGATGACACCAATGTCTTAAGCCGGACCAACACCGTGACACAGGGATATGTCAAATCCGAGTCTGCCCTGATCCTGAAGATGGGCGGAGCCTCCACCCAGCAGGGAATGGAGGCTCTGAAAAAGCTGAATCAGAAATTTATCCACTTGAATGTCAGTCCCGGCGGCTGCGCCGATCTTCTGGCTGTCACCATACTGCTGTACCGTCTGGAAAACGGTTTATAACAATTCCTTATATACACGCAATACATTTTCAGAAAAGACTGCTTCGATCTCTCCGGTGGAAAAGCCTTCACGGCTCATCTCATCTGCCAGGAGCTGCATTCCGGAGCAGTCTTTCATTTCAACCGGACTTCCAAATCCATCAAAATCTGATCCAAGACCAATACAGCCGATTCCGCCGACCTGTTTCATGTGCTTCATATGTGCCACCATATCCCTGCAAAGAGAAAGAGCTGCTTTTCCGTCCACGCGGTCTTTCACAAAGGCATCAAAATAGTTGATTCCGGCTACACCGCCCCGATCAGCCAGGGCACGGATCATCTCATCCGTCAGATTGCGCGGATGCCCGGCCAGTGCTCGCGCATTCGAATGACTGGCAACAAACGGCTTTCTCGTGTAGCGGAATACATCCCAGATGCCTGCATCGTTCAAATGCGAAATATCTATAATCATGCCAAGCCGTTCCATCTCCTGCACAAAGGCAATGCCGGTTTCCGTCAGTCCATGCACCGTATCCGGAATGGCCCGGGCCGGAGTCACACTCTCATCTTTTCCGTTTGGAAAACCAAGCTCATTTGGAAAGTTCCAGGTGATCGTCATCATTCTGGCCCCCATCCGGTAAAAATCCCGCAGGCAGGAAAGATCACCGCGGCAGACGCCTCCCTCTTCGAGGGTCAGCAGGGCTGACATCCTTCCGGCCTTTCGGTTCTCTTCAATCCCCTTCCAGTTCTTTACGATGCCGATCCGGTCGGAATATGGTTCCAGTTCCGTGTAAAACAGATCGATCAGTTTCATTGCCGTATAAAACGGATCCTTCTCACGTCCGAGATGCACAAACATGGCAAAATTCTGCAGAAGATAATCTCCCTTCTGCATTTTGTTCAGATCGATCTGGAGATGATTCTCCAGCATGGTGTCATGCTCCCACTGCTTTCTTATATGCAAAAGCTCCGAAATGGTATCACAATGCATATCCACAACCTTCATAATACATCCTCCCTGTTCAGATTAGAAAAAGGACGCGCCTGCAACGCGTCCTCAGTTTCAGGCAGCTTATAAGGTTTCTGCCCGTTCCTCGATATTCCGTTTGAAATTGATGACCTCATGCTGGTAATCTCTGTTCATGAAACAGGATGTGATCATGAAGTCCGCGGTGGCCTTATTGACCGCCATAGGAATGTCGTAGACCTGAGCGATACGCATCAGGGCCTTCACATCCGGATCGTGAGGCTGTGCCGTCAGCGGATCGGAAAAGAATACTACAAAGTCAATCACGCCTTCTACGATCTTGGCTCCGATCTGCTGGTCGCCACCGAGAGGGCCGCTGTTGTAGCCTTTTACGGTAAGACCGGTCTGATCCGTGATCATGCGGGCCGTTGTGCCGGTGCCGTAAAGATTATGCTTCATAAGTTCGTCTTTATGCTCCCTGCACCATTCAATGAGCTTCGGTTTTTCGTTGTCATGAGCGATCAATGCAATGTTCTTTTTGCTGCCAATAGTAAATGTAATGTATTCCTGAGACATATAACAGATCCTCCTTACTTTTCTTTATAGAATGTATAGAATAGTTACAACGTATCACACATTTTAAAAACACTCAAGTGAAATCTTCGTAAAATCTGTCTGATGTTATTCAGACTCTGTCATCGGTTCTGCCATTTCCGGAGCCGGATTCTGCAAAGACTCAATGAGCGCCCAGATTTCATCTCTTCCCTGCTTGGTCTCGGCGGAAAACGGGATCAGAATATCCTCCTTCGCAAGACCAAGTCCTTCACGGACCATCTTCACATGCTTCTGGATCTGGCTGCGTTTCAATTTGTCCAGCTTCGTGGCAATGATAACCGGCTTGTAGCCATTGGATACGATCCAGTCATACATCAGCTTATCGTTCGCTGACGGATCATGGCGTATATCAATGAGCAGGAAGATGCATTTTAGCATCTTCGATTTTTTCAGATAACGCTCGATCATCTTGCCCCATTTTGCTTTTACCTCAACTGATACTTTTGCATATCCGTAACCCGGAAGATCAACAAAATACAGATCATCATTGACATTGTAAAAATTGATCGTCTGGGTCTTTCCGGGCTGTGAGGAAGTCCTCGCCAGCGCACGGCGGTTCAGCAGGCCATTGATCAGGGAAGATTTTCCAACATTGGACTTCCCGGCAAAGGCAAATTCCGGCAGAAGATTTTCCGGCAATGTACTGGTAATGCCGCAGACCGTCTCCAATTCCGCTTTTCTAATAATCATCGTTCTTCCTCACTTTTCCTTTTATGCAAGTGCTGCAGCCAGCACATCCTCCATGCTCTTCATATAGAGAATGGTCAGTCCCTTTGTGATTTCCCGGGAGAGCTCCGCAATATCCGCGCGGTTCTTCTCCGGAACCAGAACAGTCTCCATGTGAGCCATTTTCGCAGCCAGGATTTTCTCCTTCAGGCCGCCGATCGGAAGTACACGGCCGCGCAGCGTGATCTCGCCGGTCATGGCTACTTTAGCCAAGACCTTGCGGTTAACAACGGCTGAGAACATGGCGGTTGCCATGGTAATTCCTGCTGACGGGCCGTCCTTCGGAACTGCTCCCTCCGGGATATGAATATGGATGTCATGCTTTGCAAAATAATCATCCGGCACATCGTACTGCGGACAGATGGAGCGCACGTAAGTCAATGCAGTCATGGCAGATTCCTTCATGACATCGCCCATCTGGCCGGTAAGCTTTAACTCGCCCTTACCCGGCATGACATTCACCTCGATCTGAAGGGTGTCACCGCCCACACTGGTCCATGCAAGTCCCCGGACAATACCAACCTGATCCTCCTCATTGGCATCCTCAAAGGTAATCTTTTCCTTGCCAAGATATTTTTCCAGATTGGATTCTGTCACACGGATGTGCTCTTTTTTATGCTCCAGGTACTCTCTTGCCGTCTTTCTGCAGATTTCTCCTATGCGGCGCTCGAGATTTCGGACACCGGCTTCACGGGTATAATTATGGATGATCTTTTTCAGCGCGGAATCTGAGATTACCAGCTGGTCTTTCTTCAGGCCGCAGCGGTCTTTCTGCTTCTCCACCAGGTAATTGCGGGCAATATGGAACTTCTCATTTTCTGTATAGCTGTTGACCTCAATGACCTCCATACGGTCTAACAGCGGTCCCGGAATAGTCTGGGTCGTATTGGCTGTGGCAATAAACAGTACATTGGAAAGATCGATCGGAAGCTCCACATAATGATCGCGGAACTTCACGTTCTGTTCGCCGTCCAGGACCTCCAGGAGAGCAGAGGACGTATCTCCCTTGTAGTCACTGCTGACCTTATCAATCTCATCCAAAAGCATCAGCGGATTGGATACACCTGCCTGGCGCAGTCCGTCTACCAGACGTCCCGGCATGGCCCCAACGTAGGTCTTTCTGTGGCCGCGGATTTCCGCTTCATCATGGACGCCGCCCAGGCTGATGCGCACATACTTTTTATTCAGGGCCCTGGCTACAGAGCGGGCAATAGACGTTTTTCCCGTTCCCGGAGGTCCCACCAGGCAGATGATCGGGCTGTTGCCCTTCTTTGCCAGAACGCGGACCGCAAGATACTCCAGCACCCGCTCTTTCACCTGCTCGAGACCATAATGGTCCTCCTCCAGGATCTGCTTTGCATGCCTGATATCATTGTTGTCCTTCGATATTTTATTCCACGGAAGCTCCAGCAGGGTCTCGATATAGGTGCGGATGACATTGCTCTCCTGACCACCGCCCGGCATACCCTTTAAGCGGTCAATCTCCTTCTGGAGCTTCTCCTTGACCTCTTTATCTGCCTTTAAGGATGCCAGCTGCTTTTCGTACTCATCTGCATCCGATAAAGGATCCTCGCCAAGCTCCTCCCGGATTACCTTCAACTGCTCCCGCAAAATGTAATCCTTCTGGTTTTTGTCAATATTCTCCTTAACCTTTTCCTGCAGCTCCCTGTGGATCTGGGATACCTCAATCTCATGGATCAGATTTGAGAGCAGTACCTCGTACTGGCCTGCCAGCGTAGCCTCTTCCAGATATGCCTGCCGGATCCTGTAATCCCACGGAAGGTCACTGGCCATCTTAAGCATCAAACTCTCGAGATCTTCACAGACCATCATGCCAGGCAGGATCTCCTTGGCAAATTTCGGATGCTGGTGTCCATAGGATTCCAGCTTTTCTTTCAGGATGCGGGACATAGCCTCCGCTGCAGCACCGTCAACATCTGCCTCCTGTTCCTGCGTAAACAGGACTTCGCCCATCAGGGACGGCTCTGTGCTGTCAAGATCAAGAAGCTCAGCGCGTTCCTGGCCTTCTGCCATGACGCGGACTATGCCGCCCGGCATTTTTACAAGCTGCTTTATGTAAGAAACCGTGCCAATGTGGTAAAGCTGATCCAGAGACGGATCCATGATTTCCGGATCCTTCTGTGCCACCAGGCAGACTCTCTGGTCACCGACCATCGCCTTTTCCACAGCCGCGATCGATTTCTTTCGGCTGATATCAAAGCTGATGGTCATCTCCGGAAGCATGGTAAGTCCCCGGAGGGCGATCACCGGCATGGTTATAATCTTTGTATCTTCCATCAGGTTCCTCCTAAATAGATATGAACAGACTGAAACATAAAAATGGGAGCTTATAGCTCCCATTCTCGCCATCCGGCATTATGCGATCTCGCCGGATGTTTCTTTCTTCAGTCTCTGGGAGAGTGTTTTGCGCGGCACAGCCGTATCCCGGTATACCAGCTCCGGCTCTCCTGTTTTGTCTACGACATCTTTGGTAATGGTGCAGATGCCGATATTATTGTCAGACGGGATCTCATACATCAGATCCATCATGACGGATTCCAGAATAGAACGAAGTCCTCTGGCTCCGGTTTTTCTCTCTACCGCAAGCTTTGCAACCTCTTCAATGGCTTCCGGGGTAAATTCCAGTTTAACGCCATCCAGCTCAAACAGCTTCTGATACTGCTTGGTCAGGGCATTCTTCGGCTCGGTCAGGATCCGGCTTAAGGAATGCACATCGAGAAGGTCCAGGGAAACCGTTACAGGTACACGGCCGATAAACTCCGGGATCAGGCCGAATTTCACAAGATCGTGCGGTTCTACCTGGCGTAAGAGCTCATCGATGTCGGTCTTGTTCTTGTCTAAGACCTCTGCGTTAAATCCAATAGAGCCGGCGCTTAAGCGGCTCTCGATGATGCGCTCCAGACCATCAAACGCTCCTCCGCAGATAAACAGAATATTGGTCGTATCGATCTGCAGAAGCTCCTGATGCGGATGCTTTCTTCCTCCCTGCGGCGGCACACTGGCTACGGTTCCCTCGAGGATTTTTAAAAGTGCCTGCTGGACACCCTCACCGGATACATCGCGGGTGATAGATACGTTCTCAGATTTCTTCGTGATCTTATCAATCTCATCCACGTAGATAATACCATACTCCGCCTTGCTGATATCGTAATCTGCCGCCTGGATCAGCTTTAAGAGAATATTCTCAACATCCTCACCTACATAACCGGCCTCAGTCAGTGCGGTTGCATCCGCGATGGCAAATGGTACATTTAAGATTTTGGCCAGAGTCTGCGCCAGATAAGTCTTACCGGAACCAGTCGGTCCCAGCATAAGAATATTGCTCTTCTGCACGTCCACATCACTGCCTGCACCGGAGGTGATACGTTTATAGTGGTTGTAAACCGCTACAGACAGTACCTTCTTGGCTGCATCCTGTCCAATGACATACTCATCCAGAAATGCCTTGATCTCCTTCGGCTTTAACAGGTTAATGCCAGCTAACGGAGATACCGGCTCCTTTTCTTCCTCCTCTTCCAGCTCCTCCGCGAGGATTTCTCCACAGAGTTCAATACATTCGTCACAGATAAATACATTGTTGGAACCGGCAATCAGTTTTCTTACCTGATCCTGGGTCTTTCCGCAGAAAGAGCATCTGACCCTGTCATCTGTTCTTGTCGGCATAAAATAACACCTTGTCCTTTCCTGGTTGTAAGAATTCTTGAGCGTAAGGCAGCCTTAGTGCTTTGCGATCACCTGGTCGATCAGGCCATATTTTAAGGCTTCTTCCGCGGTCATGTAATTGTCGCGTTCCGTATCGCGGCAGATGACCTCGTAGGGCTGACCGGTATTGGCTGCAAGAATCTCATTTAATTTCTTTTTGGTCTGCAGGATTTTCTCAGCAACGATCTGAATCTCGGTTGCCTGACCCTGAGCACCACCAGACGGCTGGTGGATCATAACCTCTGCATTCGGAAGCGCGAAGCGTTTGCCCTTTGCGCCGCCGGCCAGAAGAAATGCACCCATGCTGGCTGCCATACCGATGCACACGGTAGATACATCGCATTTGATGTAATTCATGGTATCGTAGATGGCCATGCCGGCAGTCACGGATCCGCCCGGACTGTTGATGTATAAGTTAATATCCTTGCCCGGGTCCTCAGACTCCAGGAACAGAAGCTGAGCTACGATCAGGCTTGCGGAAACGTCAGTTACTTCTTCCCCAAGGAAAATAATTCTCTCTTTTAACAAGCGGGAATAGATATCATAGGAGCGTTCTCCTCTGCTGGTCTGTTCAATTACATAAGGTACCAATGCCATCGTCAGATCCTCCTGTCTTTCATTACTGTCTTTTGCAATGATAGGTGCAGACTCCAGGTCTGGCCCGAAATCTGCACCTAGTCATAGTGTTAGTATTCCTATACTGGAAAATATTATACTAATTTAGCCTCAGCTACCAGGAAATCTACAGCCTCCTGAACAGCCATATCAGCCTTCATCTGAGCCATTCCTGCCTCACCCATGATGGTCTTGATCTGCTCAGCGTCCATCTTGTAGTTCTCGGACATCTTCTTGATCTCAGCCTCAACCAACTCGTCAGACGGCTCGATCTTCTCTGCTGCTACAACAGCCTCGAGTACCAGGCGGGTACGCAGTCTTAACTCAGCCTGCGGACGCATCTGCTCCTGTAACTGCTCGATGGTGCTGCCGGTGAACTGCAGATACTGGTCAAAGCTGATGCCCTGGCTCTGCAGTCTGCGTGCGTAGTCCTCGATCATGTTGCGAACCTGCTCATCCACCATCGGTGCCGGAATATCCATCTGAGCGTTATCAACAACCTTCTGTACAACGTTGTTCTCGTTCTCAGCGGTAGCCTGTGCCTGCTTGGTCTCAGCCAGTTTGTTCTTAACGTCCTCTTTGTATGCGTCAAGAGTCTCAAACTCAGAAACCTCGCTTGCGAACTCATCGTTCAGCTCCGGAAGCTCTTTCATCTTGATCTCTTTGATCTTAACCTTGAAGGTTGCCGGCTTGCCAGCCAGCTCTGCTGCATGATACTCAGCCGGGAAAGTTACGTTTACTTCTACATCCTCACCGATGTTCTTGCCGATCAGCTGATCTTCAAAGGTATCGATGAAGGAATGGGAACCGATCACCAGAGTGTAGTCCTCAGCCTTTCCGCCCTCGAATGCCTTGCCGTCTACAAAGCCCTCGAAGTCGATCACGGTCTGGTCACCGTCTGCAACTGCGCGGTCCTCAACGGATACCAGTCTGGAGTTCTGCTCCTGAACCTTCTTTAACTCTGCCTCTACGTCAGCATCGGTTACTTCCGGTTTTGCTTTTTCTACTTCAATACCCTTGTACTCGCCCAGGGTTACCTCCGGCTTGGTAGCTACGGTTGCAACGTAGATGAAGGACTTGCCCTTTTCTACCTGCTCGATGGAGATTTCCGGTCTGGAAACGATCTCAAGACCGCTCTCTTTTGCAGCGTCCGGATAAGAAGCGTTGATTGCCTCATCTACAGCATCCTCGTAAAATACGCCGACACCGTACATCTTCTCGATCATTGCCTGCGGTGCTTTGCCCTTACGGAAGCCAGGAATGTTAAACTTGTTTTTATTCTTGTTATAGGAAGTTTTAAGAGCTGCCTCAAACTGCTCTGCCGGTACTTCTACGGTTAATTTCGCCATGTTTTTTTCTAATTTTTCTACCTGTAAACTCATAATATGGGTTCCTCCTTACATCTATGTATGGCCGTCCCGGCAGGGCGCCACACTTCAATTCACCATTATAGCATAGACTTTTTATAATTACCAGTCCTATTTTTGCAATAACTTACGCATTTTTTCGATCACATATGGGTTTACCGGACGGATTTCCAGCTCCGGCCGTCCGAAATAATAACCCTGGAAGAGATCAGCTCCCAGAAGCAGCATGGTGTGAACCTCCTCGATCCGCTCCACACCCTCTGCTAGTACCAGGATATTGCGTTCTTTGCAGTAGTGGATCAGGTTTGCGGCAAGCTCCTGCTTGTCACGGTTTTTATCAATTCCGCTAACCAGTCCCATATCCAGCTTTACAATGTTCACCTCCATATTCAGGAGCGTTCCCTCACTGCTGTATCCGCTTCCGAAGTCATCCAGTGCGATCATGCTTCCGGTCCGGCGGATGGTCTCCATTTTGAATTCCATATCACGGCTGCTAATGGCCTCTCCCTCCGTGATCTCCACGACAACATGTTTCAGAAAATCCGGATATTTCCGGAGCAGTTCATTCATGCAATCCGGGTCAAGAGATACATTGGCAATGGAATTGATGAAGATATGGCAGTCGGATGGTATTTCAGCCTTGTGTGTAAAAAGCCACCGGAAGGCGCCAACCCAGGTCAGTCGTTCAAACTGCGGAAGCTTTGCCTGACGCTTGGCCAGATTCAAAACCTCCTGGATATTTTTGAAATTCCTGGTTTCCGGACGCATCAGCAGCTCATATCCATACAGACTTCCGTCACGGCAGACGATCGGCTGTGCCGCAAATGGGACATCATCCTGCTCGAGAAGACGGTTGATCTCCTCCTGCCCGGACAAAAGATAGGAATTCTTCTGATAGCTTTCCAGATCAAATTCCTGAAGTACGCCCTTGGTACTGTGCTTTGCCATGTACATGGCAAAATCGGCATACCGGACAAGCGTTTCAAAATCACGGGCCTGGCGCGGATACCAGGCAACCCCCGCTGAGGCGCGCAGCGGAAGCTCATACTGGTTGGACACCTTCAGGCTGGCTGCGCACGACCTGGTGCGCAGCTCACAAAGAATACCACGCAGTTCCTCCTCACTGTTTCCGCAGAGAAACGCCATAAATTCATCGCCGGAATGGCGCTCTACCACAGCACCGTACCGGTTCAGGGTTTTCAGCTGATCTGCGAACAGACGGATATAGCGGTCTCCCATCTCATGACCATAGTTATCATTGACATATTTCAGATTATCCAAATCCCACATCAGCATGGCACCACAGCTGATCCTTCCGCTTTGCAGAAGCTTTAGCGTATTTCTGCGGAAGGCCGGCCGGTTATAAAGCTCTGTCAGCGGATCGTAGTCACGCTCCAACTCCAGACGTTTCTGGTACTCCAGTTCTTCTGTCACATCAAGCAGGACGCCTGTCTCATTGCCATTTTCCGCCCGGACGATTTTTAAGCGGAAATAGCGTTCCTTTCCGTTCGCCTGCAGATGATAAAGCCGGACATCCTGGTGCTCCTTAACCCCAGGCCCCAGGATCTGCATCATCTTCCGGAAGCCGGTCTCTTCCAGGTACGTATAATCCCGATCCGTCTGTTCAAGTCCGAGAAGCTCAAACAGAGTCCGGCTGCAGAATACCTTTTTCCGGTCTGGCAGATATTCAAATACGCCAATGGGAACACCGGAGCCTTCCAGGATCCTGGATATACGCAGGGCCGATTCCGCCACATCTGCGCTCAGATATTCAATCGCGTGGCTCAGCTCATCCAGCTCGCTGATATAGGTTGGCTGAAGATGGATCCGGGAATCATCCTCCGCAGAGCGCAGCTGGCAGATCAGCCTGCGGATCGGCAGGCTGAAGTACGTTCCATACATCAGGGCAAACAAAATCCCGGGGATCATGGCGAACGCACAGCCGGAAAGAAGGCCGTTCAGAAGCTTTTGATAGAAGGAGCGCATCACGCTCTGACGCCTGAGCACCACGATCTGCCAGCTCGTTCTGTAAAACGCGGAATCGCGCCCATATACCGGAAGCTCCCTGGATGCAAGATACCACCAGTCTCCGTTCTGATCCTGTGTTTTCTGAATGTCATTCCACCTGGTGGCAGTCCCGCCGATTCCGTTCATGCCTTCAAAGGACCGGTGAAAGGACATACCGTACGTCAGGACCGGGGTCAGGACCGTTTCATTTTCTCCCCTTTTCGCGAGCATCAGGATGGTGTCCTCATCTTTGTGAAGCAGTTCATTTTTCAGAAGTGAATAAATCTGCTCCTTCAGCATGGTTCCGCCGAGAACACCGATCACCGTGCCGTCTTCTGCTGTCAGCGGTATAGAGTAACTGACCCCGTCCGTATCTGCCTGCAGTGCGCCGGATATGGGCCCCAGGAAGGCAAAGCGAGCAATATTACCTTTGAGCTTCTGTCCCTTTGTCAGAAAATACGGATTGTAAAAGCCAGATCCTATCTCTTCTGACATGTCAAAATCAAGCTTCCAGTCGCTGGCCAATGGAATCTTAAACTGCTTTGAGATAACAGCAGCGCCACGGGAAAGCTGGAGATCGGAATTATCCGCGGCAAAGCTGCTGCTGTCCGTATCCAGCACGGAAATACCGGCCTGATGGCCTTCGGCACTCTGCTGTGCAGAGGGACCGTCCAGGACCACATAAATACTGTTGCCATAGCTTCGGTGGAGCAGTTCCAGGACATCCGGCATGATTTCCCCTATGATCCGCTCATTGAGCTCCCAGTCATGGGAAATGTCTGATGCTTTTTTTCCCTCTTCCTTAAGGACACTCTGGATCGTTGTCTGGATCGTCACCGAGCTTCGGATGTCATTCATCCAGTGCTGCAGCACCTCCCGCTCCAGAAGAAGCCCGCTGTTTTCCACATCCTTTTTCAATGAACGGAGTTCTGTCTGATAAAGGCCTTGGGCAACATTTCCGGTGGATAGAAATGCCATCATGAAAATAGTCTGAAAAATCAGGATCAGACAAAATGGAATCACAAGCCTCCACTTCATAGACCGTGTTTTTTTCATACGCTCAACCTCATCACTTCAAATTTATAAGCTGCGCTTTTGTGTCTTCACACCAGCTTTCAAATGCCTCTTCTGTATTGCATTCCGAAACCGCTGCCTCCAGGGACATCCCGGAGCTTATGAGCTCCAGAACCTTTTGCCGGTCTGACATGGCACGTTCCGGCAGTGTAGAATCAATCACCTTTCTCGCATCCTGGGCGCCGGGAAACGGAGTTGTCGTATAAAGACGATATTCCTTAACCTGCGGGATCGCTGTTTTCAGCATAGTCTCTACATTCGGGTCGAGTTCCAGGTTATGCTCCTTCATGCAGGAAATGCATCGCTCCACATCACTGGCAGTTTTTGTTACCGGAAGATATCCGGATGCCATACAGAATGGGATATTGTTTTCTTCCCTGGTCAGCCATTTTAAAAATGTGACAACGGCTTTTTCTTTTTTCTCATCCGTGCGGAACATAACCGCACCGGCTCCCTGCTGGACTGCGCAGGAAGACGCTCCCGCAAAGCCGGGCAGCGGGAGGATGTCACACCGGATTGTCTCGGTCGAGCCATCATCATAAGTCACCTGATCCGGCGCATAGACAGCTCCGCTGGAAGATCCGACATAGGCGATCAGCTTTCCTGTCTTAAGGTCATCGCTGCGGAATCTCCCCTCTTCCAGATAATAACCGCTGATGTAAGGCACATAGAAGTTATCCCAGAGGCGGCGCATAGTGTCCGGATCCACATCCACGGATATACTTCCGTTTTCACCGGAATAAATAGTATGTCCGAGCTGATGACTTCCAATGAGAATATAATTTGCGAAGGAATCGCGCCCAAAGAAGGCCTGGCCGTCATTGGGTGTCTCCGTCTTTGCATCGGTCCATTCATAATATGCTTTTGCTGTCTGAGCAAGTCCCTCCCATGTGGAAAGCTCCTCCAGTGAAGCACCGGTCTCTCTGGCAAACGGTTCCCAGGCGGTACTGTTGATCGTCAGCACTTCCGTTGATTTGGCCACCGGAAAAATCATCATGGCCGCATTGGTTCCAAAATTACCTTCCTCCAGATAGCCTGAAATATAGCTGTCATACTCCTCATCCGTCAGATAAGGACGAAAGTCCGAAATTTTATCCTTTTTCCAGAGGTCATATGCCGCGTCCGCATAGGCAGAGCAGAAATCCGGAAGCGGATCACTTCCGGTCTTTCCGTCCGTACTGTCACGCACCGCATCCTCAAGTTCCGATACGCTTCCTTTGCTGACAGATTCCACCACGATTTTCTGTTCCAGCCCAACCGTATCATTGAACTCCTGTACAAGTCGGTCCATCTCCTCTTTCTGTGCCCCATTGTAATAGTTCCACATCGTGATCTGTACCGGTGTGTTACTTTTCACCTTTTCTGCGCCGCTACAGGCAGTAAGCACCGCCGTGCCAAGCAAAGCCGTACAGAAATAATGCCTGATATGCTTCATGATCTGATTTTCGTCCTCTCTGTCCTGTATTATTTACGTGATTCCCACCATCCGGTGACATCTCGTTTTCAAACAGCTGCAGTCCGCAGAGACAGCACGGACTGTAACAAAAACACTCTTATCATAACACATCCTCTTCCGCTTTCCAACATTTTCGTGTATACTTCATGTAAAACAAAGAAAGGAAATCACTGTATTTTTTATATAATATCACAAAATACAGTCCGGGAAATATTCTTATGGAAATTGAAAGAAAGTATCTGGTCACTGCACCGCCCTCAGACTATGACACCTGGGAGGCCGTTCAGATGGAGCAGGCTTATCTCTGCACCGAGCCGGTTGTACGCGTCCGCAGGGAAAATGATTCCTATGTGCTCACCTATAAATCAAAAGGGCTCCTTGCGCGGGAGGAGTACAATCTTCCGCTTACAAAGGAAGCCTATGAGCATCTGCTCTCAAAGGCCGATGGCATCATCATCACAAAGACACGCTATAAAAAGCCGATCAGCGGAACCGGGCTTGTGATCGAGCTCGATGTTTTTTCCGGGACCTATAAAGGGCTGATGCTGGCGGAGGTAGAATTTCCGAATATCGAAGCGGCGGAGCACTTTGTGCCTCCGTCCTGGTTCGGGGAAGATGTAACCTTCTCCGGAAAATACCAGAACAGCAGGCTGAGCCAGACGCGCTGAAAGGACAACGAAAAAGAAGCAGGGAGTTCTGCTGCAAAACTGCAGAACTCCCTGCTTTTTTCGATACGTGATCATAAAAGATTACTTCTTCGCGATGTATTTGCGGATATCCAGTGCAATCGCTACGATGATAACGATACCCTGTACAATGTACTGATAGTTGGTCGGGATTCCAAGGAACTGCATGGAGGATTTCAGCAGCTCGAATACGAGAACACCGATGACAACACCGGAGATACGGCCGATACCACCGTTTACGGATACACCGCCGATGGTGCAGGCTGCGATTGCCTCCAGCTCGTAACCCTGACCCATGTTAACGCTGGCACCGCCGGCCTTTGCGCCGAGAAGGAAGCCTGCGATCGCATACAGAGCGGCTGCGGTTACGTAGATGATGATCTTGGTTTTCTTTACGTTAACGCCGGAAACCTCAGCAGCAGCCTCATTGCCGCCGATCGCGTACATGTATTTGCCATGACGGGTATAGTTAAATACGAACCACATGATCAGACCGATCACAAATGCAATGATGAACATATACGGAAGCTGTCCGAACAGCTTGCCGGTTGCGATTGCGGTATATGCCTTACGATAGCCACCAAGCGGTGTTGCGTTGGTATAAACCAGGCAGATACCATAGACAGCCAGCTGCATGCCCAGGGTACCGATGAAAGCCGGTACATTCAGGTAAGCGATTACAATACCGTTGATCAGGCCAAAGATGGCACAGATCAGGACACATAACAGCAGGACTCCGAATACTGGCATATCGCCCAGGTTCGGGAAAAACTTACCGCTGTAGTCTGCGGTCTGAAGTAAGGTACCTGCGATACAGGAAGCAAGACCTACCATACGTCCTGCGGAAAGGTCCGTACCTTTCGTGATCAGACAGCCGCTGACGCCGAATGCAATGATGACGCGGGCTGCTGTGTTTACGGAAATATTGGATAAGTTGTTCCAGGAGAAGAAATTATCCTTCGTGATGCCGGTGAGCAGTACCAGCAGAAGCAGTACAATGATGATTCCATTGTCCAGCAGTGTTTTCTTAATATCGATATTTTTCTTATTCATGCTCGTATCCTCCTTAATTAAACTGAGTAGCCATACTCATGATATTCTCCTGAGTTGCTTCCTCTCCGGATACCTCACCGGTCAGCTTGCCGGCACACATTACCAGGATCCGGTGTGACATACCGATCAACTCCGGCATTTCGGAGGAGATCATGATGATCGATTTGCCCTGTCTGGTCAGCTCGATCATGATCTGGTAGATCTCATACTTAGCGCCGACATCGATACCACGGGTCGGCTCATCCATGATCAGCACGTCCGGATTGTTGGCCAGCCAGCGGGCAATGATGACCTTCTGCTGGTTTCCTCCGGAAAGAGACTGGATCAGCGTTTTGCTGCTCGGCGTCTTGATTCTCAGTTTTGCGACATTATCCTTTACAAGATCCTCGATCTTTTTGGTGTCAAGCATCGGGCCGATCTTCAGATAATTGTTCAGGGAGGAGATGGATACGTTATCTGCAATGGAAAGGCATCCAAGGATACCGGTTCCGCGGCGGTCCTCCGTGATCATTCCGATACCATCTCCGATCGCATCACGCGGTCTGGAAACCTGGATCGGTTTTCCGTGAACAAGCACCTCTCCACTCTTGATATGCCGCATTCCGAAAATAGCCTCCATCAGCTCGGTTCTCTGCGCTCCGACCAGTCCGCCAAAGCCCAGGATCTCACCCTTCTTTAACTGGAAGCTGATATGCTGGAAGGACCGCTCGTGGATGCTGCACAGATCCTTCACTTCAAGGATCACATCATCCTTGATGGTATCTTCCTTAGGCGGATATACATTGGTCAGCTCACGTCCTACCATCTGGCGGACGATCTCATCATCACTGATGTCTTTTACTTCCCAGGTACCAACATACGTGCCATCACGCATGATGGTAATATCATCGGCGATCTCACGGATCTCAGCCATCTTATGGGAGATGTAGATCATGGATACGCCTCTGGATCTAAGATCCCGGACAATACGGAACAGAGCGTCTACCTCGTTATCCGTAAGGGAAGACGTCGGCTCGTCCAGGATCACTACTTTCGCATTCATGGATACGGCCTTTGCGATCTCGACAGACTGCATCTGAGCAATAGAAAGCGTGCCAAGCTTTGCTTTCGGATCGTAAGGCATTTTGATATTTTCCAGCCATTTGGCTGCTTCTTCATTCATGGTCTTATGGTCAATGTACTTGAGCGGTCCCACCGATTTCAGCGGATAGCGGCCAAGATACATATTCTCCGCGATCGTCCGCTCCGGGATCGGCTGCAGTTCCTGATGAACCATAGCCAGTCCTTTGTGTAATGCATCATCCGGATTCAGGATCGTCATCTTTTCGCCATCCAGATAGATTTCACCTTCATCCATTTTATAAATTCCAAACAGGCATTTCATCAACGTTGATTTTCCGGCTCCGTTCTCTCCCATCAGTGCGTGAACAGTACCGGGACGGACTCTTAAGTTGATCCCGTCAAGGGCTTTGACACCCGGGAAGCTTTTGCAGATTCCCTTCATTTCCAACCTGTACTCTGCCATCCCATTCTCTCCTTTCTGATTCCAGACCAGATTCAAAGCCGGTCTCTTTAAAAATCGGGTGTGTCAGACGACACACCCGAAGCATGAATCACTGTAAATCACAGGTCAGAGTCTGACTATTTGATGATGTCAAGAATATCCTTTGCATTGTCAGGAGTAACCTTTACATAGTCAACCATGTTAACCGGATCAACAGTCTCGCCGTTTAAGAACTTCACAGCCATGTCTGCTGCGGTCTTTGCCTGGCCCATGTAATCGTTGAATACGGTACCGGTCATCTTGCCCTCGGTGATATCCTGAACAGCCTCAGTCAGAGCGTCAACACCTACCAGATAGATATCCTCATTTACTTTTCTGCCTGCTGCATCGATCGCCTGCAGTGCGCCAAGTGCCATTGCATCGTTGTTACAGAAAACAACCTCGATCTTGTCGCCGAACTGGGTTAAAGCATCCTGAACGATCTGCTGGCCCTTTGCCTGATCCCAGTCACCTCTCTGAAGGAGAAGTTCTTCAACTTCCAGACCTGCATCGGTCAGTGCCTTTACAGAGAACTCGGTTCTGTACTGTGCATCTACGTTCTCCGGATCGCCCTGAACCATGATGTAGCTTACTTTGCCATCGCCGTTGATATCGCCCTTGTTAGCGGTCTCAACGATCTCTTCACCCTGATAGGTACCGGACTGTCTTGCATCTGCACCAACATAGGTTGCGCTGATGCTGTCAGAAGCCCATCTCTCTTCCTCTGCGGTATCCGGCTCACGGTTGATGTAAACAACCGGGATACCTGCATCCTTACACATATCGGTTACCTGCGGTGCGGAGGAAGCCTGTACCAGGTTCAGGATCATAACGTCAACGCCGGAAGCGATGAAGTTCTGGATCTGGTTTGTCTGCTCTGCCTGATCGCCCTTACCATCCTGGATGGTGATGTTTTCTTTCTTGAAGCCAAGCTCCTCGGTTAAATATCTCTCCAGCTCGGTACGGTACAGAGTCATGAAGTTATCATCGAATTTATAAATGGAAATGCCGACTTTCTTATCGGAAAAATCGCCGCCTGCTGCCTCTTTCACTTCTGCTGCGGTGGTCTCTGCCTCTTTTGCTGCCTCAGTAGTAGCGGCCTCGGTAGCTGCTGCGGTGGTCTCAGCCGGTTTGCTTCCGCCACATGCTGTCATGGACAGGATCATGCAGGATGCCATTGCCATTGCGGTTACTTTTTTAGTTAATTTCATAATGTAAATCCTCCCTTAAATAAAATTGTCATGTTTGTAAGTTTTTGTTTACTTTCTCCATCTGACAAGCTTATTATAATGGTGGATTGTGCATTTTTCCATAGGATTTTCTTTCCTGGATTATTGAATTTTTTCGATTATACAATTTTTTATGGATTTATTTTCTCTTTTACGACATTATTCTGCCGGCTCCAGTAATATTTTCCTTTGTCCAGCGTAATTTCGCCCGGAATTGGTTCACCCATTCCGGCTGCAGCGGCAATCGTAAAGATAGCATTCGCATAGCCGGTTTTATCCGACGACACAGTTCCCAGCATCTTTCCGCTCTGCACGGCATCCTGTCCCTGCGTAGTTCCGTCAATCCCCACAACGCTGATTTTCTTTCCTCCGGCACGGTCCAGGGCATCGATCGCTCCCAGAGCCATATCGTCGTTGTTGCTGAGAACCAGCTCAATCGTATCCGGATACAGCTCCAGCCACTGCTCCATCAGGGCCGAGGCCTGAGAGCGCTCCCAGTTGGCAATGCCTCCGGTGATTTTTTCAATCGGGACGCCCCGGTCCTTTAACGTCTGGACAGACCACTCTGTCCGGATCAGGGAATCCTGGTGATTGCTTTCTCCCTCCAGCAGTACATAGCTGATAACACCGTCCCCGTTTTTGTCCAGGGAAGCCGGATCCTTTTCATACTGGTCCGCCACGATTTCCGCCTCCAGTACCGCGGATTCTTTGGCATCCGCACCAACATAGTAAAGCCTGTCCCAGCGATCCATATCCTCCTCGACGGGCTGCCGGTTAAAAAACACTACCGGTATATCAGCAGCCGCTGCCGCATCTATGATCCCAGAGGAGGTTGTGCGGTCCACCGGATTGACACAGAGCGTATCACAGCCCAGCGATATAAAGCGTTCCACCTGCTTATTCTGGACGTACTGATTTCCCTTGGCATCCTGAATGTCCAGTGTCACCTTGATGCCCGTCTCCTGTTCATATTCCTTTGCCCTCTTTTCCAGCTCCGACCGGATATTACCGATAAAGGTATCATCTGCCCGGTACAGGCTTACTCCGATGCGGATCGCATGCTTCTTCTCTGAGACTGCTCCCGCACGGCAGCCGGAAAGCAATATGCAGGCCATGGCCATGCAGGCCGCAGAAACTATCTTCCGGTCACATTTTTTCTTATTCCTGTGTTTTTTCATTACGAACCGCCTCCTACTCAATGGGATAAAGCATTTTCTCGAATTCTGGGCTGCGCAGGTCTTCTTTCCGGATATAATAGCTCTCCAGCACCGTTGCCTCTTCCGTTTTCTGATTGGACAAAATCTCCACGGCACGCCGGACGCTTAAGTATCCGGTACTGAAATCATCTGTCACACTAAGCCCGCTTATCACGCCGCGGTCCAGATAATTCAAAAGCGGCGTGGCAGTCCCGCGGCCGTACAGACCGCTGACATGCTCCGGATATACACTGCTGTCGGCCAGGATCTGTGCCGTCTCAAGAAGCGTTTCCGCATCCAGGGCAATGATCACTGCCTGGGCGGATTCCGGGTAAACCAGCTCTTCCACGATCTTGCGGATGCTTCCGTCACCGTGACGCTCAAATTTCTTGATTTCACAGCCGCCCCCACGCAGAACCGATTCCACGCCATCCTGAAAATGCCGTCGGGCCGCCGACTTTCTGGAGCTGTAAAACAGATAATAAGGAATCTGGTTTCCATGCTCATTCAGAGCCTGTCTGGCAAGATTCTGTCCCATGGCATCGTAATCGGTGGAAACCACTGCTGATACCTTATCCCGCGGAAGCTCAGCATTGACAAGCACCAGCGGGATCTGTACCCGTTTATCCGCCAGGGCGGATTCCAGGGCAGATTCCTCCACAGGCATCACGATCAGTGCCCTCGCACCATCCTGCTGCTCTCTTGCCATCCGCTCGATCTGCTGGGAAGCATCACCGCCCTCATACAGCGTAATCATGCTTACATCCGCATTCAGCTCAATGGCTGCCCGGTCCACGCCCTTCTTAAAATTCTGGTAAGACTCATCCGTCGTGTCATCCAGGATCACCGAAACCGGATAAATTTCGTTTTTCCGCTCCTTGATCAGAAGATCCGTAGAAGAAATCAGATACAGAAAGAGCAGTACCAACCCATAAATGACCCAGAGCCATGTATCCCGTTTTCTCATACCGTTTTCTCCTTTTCCTGAATTTCCCGGTAATCCACCGCCGGAAGATGGATGCGGATCGTGGTGCCCTCATCCGGCTCCGATTCAATAAACAGTCCGTATTCATTTCCGAAATACAGTCTTATCCGCTCATTCACATTTTTAACGCCGATCCCGGAGCCGCGCTTTGAAGAAACATGCGCGTGATCCGTCAACAGATTTTCTACCTGTTCCTCCGTCATGCCAAGACCGTTATCCAGCACGGTAAACCAAAGTCCGTCTTCCTTTTGTTCTGCTTTTATTTCAATGATGCCGTCCCCGTCCTTAAATTCCATGCCATGATAGATTGCGTTTTCCACAAGCGGCTGCAGCATCAGCTTCAGACTTGCATACCCCAGAACCTCCGGCGCCGCGTCAATGGTATAGGTGAACTTGTTCTTAAAACGCATCTGCTGGATCATCAGATAGTTGCGCACATGCTCTAATTCGTCCCGCACGGGAATGATACTCTTTCCCTTGCTTAAGCTGATGCGGAAGAAACGGGCCAGGGCCGTAACCACCCGGACCGCCTCCGACTTCTGTTCGTTCTCAATCATCCACACGATGATATCCAGGGTATTGTAAAGAAAATGCGGATTGATCTGGGACTGGAGCGTGTCAAATTCGCTTTTGCGCTTGGATTCATGCTCTGCCACAATGTCCTGCATCAGCACCTTGATCTGGCGCGCCATGTCACCGATGGAACGCCCCAGATGCCGGATCTCATAGGATCCGCCCTGATAAACCTCCACATCCAGGTTCCCGTTCTCCAGCGCATTGACTGATTTTTCCAGCTCCCGGATCGGGATGGTAATGCGGGAGGAAATCGATGCATTGATAATCATCAGCATAAACAGGAACAGCGCGATCAGAAATACCATGAACAGTTTGGTCTTTAACGTATTCAGATAGCTTTCTTTTTCAGGTGTAACACCCACCAGCTTCCAGCCGGTATAGCCCACCGATTTGACCGTCACATCCCGGATCTCGCCCTGATAGGACTCCCGGCAGTTGCCATCGCGGTAACCGGCAGCAGCCCGGAAATTTTCCTGCATCTGCCCCGCGTCGATCAGCTGCATCTGCGGGTGGTAGATCAGCTGTCCGCCCGGACTCACCAGATAAAGGTAGCCGTGATTTCCCATGGTGATGCTGTCTAACAGCTGCTTTAAGCTTCCATAGGTAATGTCGATCAGTAAAATACCCTGCTCGGCCGAAACGCCCTTCGTGATCTCCACCGCACGGGTCATGGTAATGACCCAGGTATACTGGTTTTCATCACTGTCAAAAATATACTGTACATGCGGCGTCGTAAAGTGCAGATTTTCCGTGCGCTCCAGCGTATCCGTAAACCAGTCCTCCGCTGTCACATCCAGCCCGGTCTTTAAGCGTGCTGCCGGAAAGGTATCGATCAGCTCTCCCTGCCTTGAAAACAGCGCAATATTAGACACACAGTCCCGGTTGTTATCGTAAAGAAGGTTCAGCTCGTTATGGATACTCTCCGTGGAAAGATCCGCATTCTTTATGACGTCATAATAGAGGGAATCCGACAGTTTCATAATGGTACGCAGGTAGGAATCTACCGAATGGTTTACCTGAGCCAGCATCGTCTGGTTTTCCTCCTGGATGGCCGCCGTCATCTGCCCTACCAGACGCCCGTAGAACGAAATCCCCATCAGGATCAGGGCCGTCAGCGCACTGATGGTGAAATACAGATAGATGGTAGAGCGGATGCTGACACGGCTGAAAAATTCCGTCAGTTTTTTCTTTGCCATAGTGCCTCCTCATCAGCCATTCTGGGTGCCGCGGTATTTCGTCGGTGAAATACCGAAGCGCTTCTTGAACACGTAGCTGAAATAATTCTGCTCCTGATATCCCACCTTCTGGGCAATCACATAGGTCTTGTCATCAGTCTCATTTAAGAGCTCCACTGCCTTCTGCAGACGCACCTCCGTCAGGTAGGCAATGTACGTCTGGCCCGTTACCTTGCGGAACATCGTGGAAAAATAAGCCGGACTCATATGAAGCTCCCGGCAGATCATTTCCACAGAAAGAGAGGGATCCTGATAATGGTTTTCAACGTAGCGCCGCGCTTCCAGGATCACCTTCTTGGTGGTATTGTCACGTTCTCGGTTTATGCCCTCATGGATCCTGAAAGATACACCCAGGATCCACGATTCAAATTTCTCCGGCTTTCCAATGGCTGCCTGGATATCCAGATACTGTTTTTCCGTATCAAAAATCTCACGGGTGGTGAGATCATACTGCTGCATCAGACGGGTCACGCAGTTAAACAGAGAAAGCATGTACAGCTGCTGCTGTCTGACATGTACCCGGGCATCATCCATGCGTGTCATCAGACTGTGTATGGTTTCCCGGATTTTTTCCTCCGGGCCGAATTTCACCGCTGTGATGAAATCATTTTCATCCGCATTGTCAAATTTCAGTTTGCCGCGGCTTACCGGTTCTACATCATTGATATAAATCGTCTGGCCCACACCGACAATACTCCGATAGCCCAGTGCATCCACCGCAGACTGATACACCCGGCTGAGTTCGGAAAGCTTCTGGCAGCTGTGTCCCACCGCAATGGTCACCGTGACCTCCAGAACTCTCCGGCACTCCTTGCAGATATCTCCCAGGTGATCCAGAAGACCGGTCTGGGAATTGTTCTCATCAATGGCCGCGATCAGAGTAATGCCGGCCGACGAGTTAAAGATGGTAAACCGGCAGTAATCTCTTAAATGGTCCTCCGCGATCTGCCGCACGGAGATCGGGATCAGCTCCTTTTGCAGGGCGTTAGGTCCTTCCGCGTTCTCTGCCTCAATATGGATCAGCGCCGTCAGCCATTTTTTTGCATGAAGAATGTCTACACTGTATTCCTTAAGCTTCTCTTCGATCATACCGGCATCGGCAGTTCCCCTCATCAGATCGTTTAAGAATACCGCACGGAGGATCGGCAGACTTTTCTGATAGCTCTCCCGCAGAAGAGCCGCATCGCGCCGCTGGCTGATCTCCTCATCCAAATTTTTTCTGACCCGGGTGAGGATTTCAGAAAGCTCCTCCACGTTCACCGGTTTTAAAATATACTCCGTCACGTTCAGCTTAATGGCCTGCTGCGCATACTCAAAGTCATCGAAGCCGGAAAAGATCAGCACCTTCATGGACGGGTACTTCTGCCGGATCCGTTCTGTCAGCGCCAGACCGTCCATAAACGGCATACGGATATCCGTCATGACTACCTCCGGCTCCAGCTGTTCAATCTTTTCCAATGCCTCTGCTCCGTTCTCTGCATCTCCGACCACCTCAAACCCCAGGTGATTCCAGTCAATCTTTCGTATGATGCCCTTGCGCACTTCCTCCTCATCGTCCACAAGGATGATCCGATATAAGTTCATGATCTGCCTTCTCCTTTGATTATTTTCCTGTTTCCTCCAGAATCTGCTCCAGAGTATGGACCAGGATCTGGTTTTCCTTCTGTCCGCTTACGCAGATCCGGTAATATCCACAGGCAAGTCCCGTAAAATTGCTGCAGTCCCGCAGCAGGATCCCCCGCTTTAAACATGCCTCATACAAGTGGAGAGGCCTTGGTTCTTGCCCGTAAAAAAACAAAATAAAATTGATATCGGAATCGTAAACCAGAAATCCCATTCTGCGAAGCTCCCGGGTAAGATATACCCTTCCTGCTTTTAAAAGCTCCCTTGCTTCGTTTAAATAGACGCTTTCCCGCAGTGCCGCGCATCCTGCCTCCTGGGCCGGCACGGAAATGCTCCAGGGCTGGCGTCCTGCAGAAAGCCTGCGCAAAAGCCCGCGGTCCGCACAGATCCCGTAGCCCAGTCTCAGCCCCGCCATTGCATAGGTTTTGGTAAACGCTCTCAGAATAAACAGCCCCGGAAAATGCTCTGCTTCCGGTACAACACTGTATGCTTCCGGGTGATCCAGAAGGTCACAGAAGCATTCATCCAGGATCAGCCTGGTTGCGGTCTCCTCACAGCGCTTTGCGATCTGCAGGATCTGCTCCCTGGGAACGGCATGCCCGGTCGGATTATTGGGATTGCAGAAAAAGATAAGGTCCGTATCCGGCGTGATCTGCTCACAAAGCTGCTGCACATCCGGAAGAAAACCGTTTTCCGGGTAAAGACGGCTGTAGCGGATCTCACAGCCTGACCGGGCAAGTGCCTGCTCGTACTCTGCAAATCCCGGTGAAAGCAAAAGTGCCTGCCTTGGCTTTATGGTCTGCACCAGCCCGTAAATGAGATCGGCCGCACCGTTGGAGCAGAGGATCCTGTCTGCCGCAATCTGATGATAATCGGCAAGTGCTCTCGTAAGCGCTTCACACTGCGGATCCGGATAGCGTCCCCAGTCCTCCACAGTTTCTTTCAGCCTCCGTTTCACCCCCTCCGGCATGCCAAGGGGATTCAAATTGATGGAGAAATCATACCGGACCGGATTTCGGTAAATATCTCCGCCGTGCCGGACCGCCTTGTCCGGCTGACAGGTGGTTATCTGCTGTTTTTTCATAGTCCCATACCTCCCGGTGCGAACATACAACAGATCAGCGCCACTGCCGCCGCACAGACTACCAGAGTCAGAACCGAGGCCACATACATCAGGCGGTTGGCTCTCGGGATATCCTCCGGTTCTATCGGGCGAAGGGCATCGCCGATGGCAGGCTTATGATACAGCTCGCCAAAATACCAGGCATCCCCCGCCAGCTGTACGCCCAGTGCCCCGGCGCAGGCCGATTCACTCTGGGCCGAATTCGGGCTCTTATGGTTTCTGCGGTCCCGCCGCCAGATTTTAAATGCGTTTTTGCCGCTCATTCCGGGGATCAGGCAGGCCGCCGCCGCAAAGGCCAGGCCAGTAAGCCTCGCCGGAATATAATTGACCAGGTCATCCAGCTTCGCCGCCGCACGGCCGAAATACAGGTACTTCTCGTTTTTATACCCAACCATGGAATCCATGGTGTTGACTGCCTTATAAAAGAAGCCCCCAACCGGACCGAAAAAGAGCAGAAATAACAGAGGGGCAATGACACCGTCCGACGCATTTTCCGCCACAGTCTCCACCGCCGCCCTGGTGACGCCCTCTGCCGTCAGTCTCTCTGTATCACGCCCAACGATCATGGATACCGCATAGCGGGCGCCGTTTAAATCCTTCTCCTTCAGTCGCCGGTATACCTTCATGCTCTCCGTTTTCAACGAGCGGGCCGCAAGGATCCAGCCATCCAGCACACATATGAGGACAAAACGGAGATAAGGATGGATGAAGCCTGCTGCCAGCAGAAGCACTGCCGTGATCACCACCGTCATACAGGGAATGGTCACGGCCAGCGCCGCCCCGGCCAGAAGCAGATTCTGCGGGGTATCTTCCGTATTCTTTCGAAGCTTCTTTTCCATACGGGAAATCAGGCTGCCGATCCCGCAGACCGGGTGCCAGAGTCCCTGCGGATCTCCCACGATAAAGTCGATCAGAAAGCCAATACAGGCTGCTGCCGCATATTCCATCCAAAGCTGTGTTAATCTCATGCTGCTTTACATTCCTTTTTTCTTTTATTTGATCCGGACTGCAATGCCGCACTGCATCCGGTAAACCTCTGCTGCCGCTGCCGCTAACATCTGTCCGGCATGGCCCACGGCCTCGCGGTAGTCCCGCTCTGACTTCTCCAGCGGGACTATGCCGCAGCCCACCTCATCCAGCGTGATCACCGCGGGCGGGTCTGTGAGAAGCTGTCGAGTAAACGCTTCCGGATCTTCCCCGGCTTCCAGTACCGCGCGGATGCGGTCCTGAAAATCGGCAAGGATCCTTCCGTCTTTGCAGATCTGTGCTGCATATGCTTTCTTTCCCTGAAAGCTTCCTCCGATAATCAGAATCATGCTATGTAAACTCCTTACTGTAGTTTCCTTTTTCGCGGCAGGCCCTGTACATCTCACCGAATTCATGTCGGAGCACTGCCAACGTCATGCCTGCCTACAGGCGGCCGCACACGGCCAGTGCCGCAACCATCACCAGCTCCGCGGTCTGTAAAAAGTATCCGGCCAGATCACCGGTGGTTCCGCCAAATTCATGCATGGCCATGTGATGATACCAGAGAAACACTGCCGCTGCTGCTACTGTCAGGACCACTGCCGTGACGGTACCGGATACCAGAAATACAAACGCAATTCCCACCAGAAGCCAGACTGCCAGCACTGCTTTGACTGCCGGTGCTCCGTTTCCGGTTCCTTTGGCAAACGTAGCTGCCAGTCCATCCTTTCTTGCCTTTGGGAAACAGAGAACCGAAAGACCGCTCAAGGCCCGTGTCATCACATAGATTCCGCCAATGGCCGGAAAGGCCTCCAGACGAAGCTCTGAAAAGGCTGCCGTGTACAGCAGCAGATAGACACCGCACCCGGCAATGGCAAAGGCTCCGGCGTGGGGATCCTTTAAGATTTCCAGCTTTCGTTCCCGGCTCTGGAAGGAGCTTCTGGCATCCGTCACATCCAGAAATCCATCCATGTGAATGCCTCCGGTGATGAGCAGCGGGACAGCCGTTCCCAGAAGGGAAAAAGCCAGAATACCAAGCCCGGCCTGCACGGACAGCCAGCAAAAGGCGCAGACACACGCGCCGATCACCACACCGATCAGCGGGAAAAAGCAGAAGGCGTACTTCATACCGCACTCACTCCACTCCACAAAGGGCATAGGGATGCGGGAATACATGGAAAACGCGATCACAAAGCTTTCCAGAATTGAAGGCAGGGTTTTCTCATTGCTGCTCATTCGCATCTTCTCCTTTCCGGCGGATGGGAATTCCATACACAACTTCTGTTACGGCATCCGCCTCCTCTGCCATCCGGATATTAAGGTTTCCGAGAAGTCTTATGTAGCGGACGGTCTCTGCGTCATAACGGCATCCGTCTGAAAAAATCTCGTTCGTCACGATGATCAGATCTTCGGTCTGTTCCTTTAAATTCTGAATGCCCTGTTGGATCCGGTCCAGGATTTCCGCATCTGTTCCGCCAAGCTCAAACTGCTCATTGGCTAACAGGTTGGACATGCACTCCAGCATCAGGCTTCCCTTTTCCGGCAGGCGTAAAGCATCCAGTGTGTGGAAGGCTTCGATGGTCTGAAAACCCTTTCCCTCCCGCATGGCACGGTGCTTTTTAACCCGTGCCGCTCCTTCCGCGCCCCAGGGACGCATGGTGGCGATATAATATTTTTCTGCGCTCTTTGCAGGTACAAGCAGATTTTCCGCGTAGGCGGATTTTCCGCTGGCGGAAGCGCCGGTCACAAGATGCATCATGTTGTTTCCTCTCCCTCAGGACCGGATAAAAAGCTCAGGATCAGATCCGGTCCGGATAAATAATAAAGATGCGGAAAACCCGCTAGCAGACTGTCCGTCCGGTACATACAGTCCCAGCCGCGGTCCGACTGCGGTTTTTCTGCCCGAAACGCTGATCCCGGTGCGGTGCTCTCCCAGTAGTGGAATTCATGCCCTTTGATCCGTACTGCGCCATTCTGCGTCAGAGAAATATATCCGAAACGGCCAAGTTTTTCTGTGCGGAATCCGTCTGCGTGGATCAGTCCGGCCATAGGCCAGCAGTTTCCCATTTCATCCTCCAGGTGCTCCTGAAGATACAGAAATCCGCCGCATTCCGCCAGAATTTTGATGCCCTCTGCATGAGCGTTTCGGATGGACACAAGCATCGGCTCATTGGCAGACAGCTCCTTTGCGTAGAGCTCCGGGTATCCGCCGCCCAGTAAGATGGCATGAATCTGCTCCGGCAATGCCGTATCATGCAGCGGAGAAAACGGAACCACTTCCCAGCCGTGCTGTCTTAAAAAGTCCAGATTTTCCTGATAGTAAAAGCAGAAGGCCTCGTCCATAGCCACTGCCATGCGGCGGGTAGGAGGTTCACTCTCCGAGTCTATGGGGCGGATCTCATCCTTTTTTGTTTCTTCCTGGTTCAAATCTGTCTGGTTGGATTGCTCAGTTTTTCCGGCTTCCGGCAGTTTCTCTCCGGAGTATCCCGCCAGCTCCAGAATCCCATCGACATCCAGATACTCCTCCAGCTGTTTCGCAAAGGCATTCAGATGCCCGCGCAGTTCACTCTGCTCCTGCGGCATCGTGAGTCCCAGATGGCGGCTCTTGATGTCCATGATCTCACAGACCGGCACCGCGCCAAGATAACGCACGCCCAGCTTTTCAATCTCCGGACGCAGGCGTTCGCCTACCATTTTGTTCGTTTTATTTAAGATCACACCGCAAATATGGCTGTCCTTCCGATAGTCCAGAAATCCTTTGATTTGCGCCGCCAGAGAAAGGCTGCTGCCTTTTCCATTCACCACAAGAATGGCCGGAGTATCGGTTATTGTTGCCACCTCATAGGTGCTGGCAGAAGTGGAATTGCCGCCAATCCCGTCATAATAGCCCATCACGCCTTCCAGAACGGAAAGCTCCGCGTCTGCCGCCCGTTTTCGAAACAGCGCCTGCAGCTCCTCTTGCGAAAGAAAGAAGCTGTCCAGGTTGCAGCTGTCGATACCCAGAACGTATTTGTGAAACATCGGGTCGATGTAGTCCGGGCCGCATTTGAAAGAACGGCAGCGGATGCCGCGGTTCTGAAACAGGGTCAGAAGGCCGGTGGTAAGAAGAGTCTTGCCGCTGCCGCTTCCCGGAGCTGCCAACAGGATACGGGGAAAATCTGCATCTTGCTGCGCGCGTCCGTTCTGTCCGGGCGCTACCGGCACGTTCTGTGATTGCTGTGTCTGTTGCCCCTGTGCCGCAAGGATATAGATCGGATTCTGCGCCTGCATCATGTGGTACGGGCCGCGCTTTGCCGCCCGGGATACCTGCATGCAGACCACCTCCGGCTCCCATCCCTTTTTCTGAAACCATGCCATGGCCTGATTCAGGCTCTCCAGGGCGATCACATTGATCACGAGCTGAACTGCCGGGTTTAATTCCGTCACCAGATCCAGGATTTCCTCCATATTGCCACTGCTTCCGCCAAGGAACACCCGGTCCGGGGCCGGGTATCCAGCCAGTGACTCCGGTGCTTTTCCCGGAACCACGGTAAGATTGGTTAAGCCCGCCTTTTTTGCGTTTGCCCGGATCAACGCGCAGCCCTCTTCCTTCTGTTCAAAGGCATACACATGGCCCTTCGGCACCTTAAGTGCCGCCTCCACGGAAACAGATCCCGTGCCTGCCCCAATATCATATACAATGCTGTTCGTCTGCAGTTCCAGCCTGGAAACGGAAACTGCCCGTACTTCACTTTTTGTCATGGGGATCTCTCCCCGGATAAACCATTCATCTCTCATCTTTTTCCCGCTCCAGAAATACAGCCGTCAGACTGTTCGTCTCAATATCTGTCATTTCTTCTGCTGTTCCGCAGATTTTACGTTCGTCCTCATAGCCCATACGGACACCCGCGTAAATTCTGGTATTTCCCATATCAGCATCCTTCAGGATCCGGCAGATCTGTCTCAAATTCATACTGCTGTCCAACAGCAGAAATACTTTTTCATGCTCCTTGAGGAGCGCCGCCGCATCGCAGTCCCGCCCATGGGCACTGGCGAGACAGGCATCGTCCCAGGATATCCCAAAACGCGCCGCAAGGGCCGATACAGAAGAAATGCCCGGATAAACCGTTACCTCATAAGGACTGGATTCCACTTCACCAAAACGCGCTTTCAGTTCCCGCATCAAGCTGCCGCTTCCGCTGTAGAATCCGGTATCCCCGGAGCAAACCACCACGGCATGCTGACAGGCTCTATTTTTTTCCAGCCAGTCCAGAATCTTTTCCGGCTGGTAATAGGTTTCCTGATGTTTTTCGCAGATCCACGGTGCCAGGTCTGCAAGCATCCGGGACGCACCGAACACAATATCACTACGCTCCAGCACTTCCAGGGCTTCCAGGGTAAGCTGCTTTGCGCCGCCCATGCCCATGCCGATCATACTGAGAAAACGTCTGCCCGTGCCATCTGCTTCGCTGTTTTCCGGCGGCCTGGCCGTCCGGTACGCATTCATCTGTCTCTTTGCCTCTTCCAGCGAGATTCCTTCCTCGTGGACCGGACGCCGGATCACGACCACGGATACGCCGCACTGCCTTGCAGCCTCTATTTTCTCCGCAAAGCCGCCGCGCTTTCCGGCTTCCTTTGTGACAAGCCACCCGGCCTGCACGGTACGCAGCAGCGCATAATTCAGTTCCACCGAAAACGGTCCCTGCATGGCAATGATGTGGGCGCCGTGAAGGCCAAGATCCTCACATTTTTTAAGGACCTGGCTGTCCGGAAGGACCCGTGCAAAGATGCGTTCCCGCAAAACCGGATCCCCGGCAAACGCTTCCAGTTCCTTGCTTCCGGTGGTAAGGAGAACCGGGCGGCCATCCTGTTTCAGACACGCAGCTGCCTCACTTACAGAATTCACCACAAATACAGGCGCCAAATCCTGTCTGTCTTCCTGCATCACTGAGTCCTGCCCTGCAGCTTTCTCAGTCTCTGATCCCCTTAAAATCCGCTGATAAGAAATTGCAAGCTCCCGGCACAGCGCTGCCACCTGCTCCGTCACCACTCTGGCATAGGGATGGGTGGCATCCAGCACAAGCTTCGGAGCTGCTTCCAGCAAAAACTGCCGCATGGCAGCTTCATCCAGCGCTCCGGTATGTACCTGAACCAGATCACTTTCTCTCAGCAGACTTTCCCCGTAGCCGGATACCACACTGACCAGAACCGGAATGTGACGCGCCTCAGCATACTCTGCCAGCTCCCGTCCCTCGGATGTCCCTCCAAATATCACAACAGATGCATGTCTCTGCATGGTCATTTCCCTCCTGTTTTTTCTGCCACAGCTACCGTCACGCCGTTGTGCACCTGTTTTTTCACGATCAGGCGTCCGCCTGTTCCCGCACAGCAAAGAGCCGACCGCTCACAGACATTTCCGACTCCGGTCACCTGACGCACAAACCCGGACTCCGAAAAGTCTCCCTGCACAGCCGCCAGTTCTTCACTGCTGTATGTAGAAAAAGGAATGCCAAGACCGGCTGCTGTTTCCAAAAGTCCGGCCTCGTCCTTCTTTAAATCAATGCTCGCTACCCCGGACACTCCGTGTATGTCCAGATGATGCTCTTCGAGAGTTTCCCGCACTGCTGTTTCTATGACATCTCCTGGCGTACCCCTGCGGCAGCCAATACCAAGTACCAGCTTCTTAGGAATCAGACGCAGAAATATGCCCGGCGCCTCCTGCCTGCGGCAGGTTACCCAGACATTCAGCCGGTGCACTACGTCTGCCTCATACCCGGTTCCCTCCGGCTGCGAAATCGGGTAATCACTGAAATATCCGACCGTTTCTCCATCCAGAAGCGCCGCCGCAATCTCCTTTGCCAGCTTCCGGTCTGTCAGCACAAGGCCGTGATCCGCTGCCCAGACATCGATTGCAGTGCGCCCCCGCACGTCGGAGGCCGTCGTCACAACCGGTACTGCATCCAGGATTTTCGCGATCCATTCCGTCAGACGGTTTGCGCCGCCCACATGGCCGGAAAGAAGGGAAATGGCAAATTTTCCAGCCTCATCCACCACAACCACAGCCGGATCCGTAAGCTTATCTTTCAAGTATGGAGCAATCAGCCGCACCGCGATCCCGGCTGCCCCAACAAAGATCAGCCCATCACATGCGGCAAACTGCTGCCCGGTCCACTCTGAGAGTGTCCCGGATACGGGCTGTAACATCGAACCTGCATTGCCTGTTTTTCTTCCGCTATAGCCTGGGCAGTCTGCTCCCGCCGCACTCAGCGCCTTTGACAGCTTTTCGCAGATACCTTCGCCTGTCCTGGTAAAGCTGATCACTGCAAGTTTCATAAAGAGTCCTTTCCCCGGCCGGATGTCTCCAACCAGGCATCAAATGCTTTCTGCCAGTTTTCTGTCGCTCCGAGCAGCTGATGTGCAGTGGAAAAGGTAACTGCTTCCACTGCGATCTGCCCTCCGCTCCAGATTTCCATCCAGTGCTTAACACAGAGAGCAGTCCGGTCAAGAAGCGGCTTTGCAAGCTCCTGTTCTTTTAACAGCGCCAGCGCGTCATCTGTGGTATTGCAGGCACGGATCTGTCCCTGCAGCTTAGGATGCCCCAGTTCTTTCGTCAGCAGCGCCATCTGTTCCATGCGGCCGTCTCCATACCTGGAATGGGTATTTTCCACACCTGCAGACACCTTGATCAGCTTACCGATGTGCCCCACAAACAGCAGCTTCCGAAAGCCCTCCATCTCTGCCATCAGCACCGCTTCCTTTACAAAGTTGCTGCAAAGAACGGCGCTTCCCATCGGAACACCCAGCTCCTTCTTTAAAAATTCTTCGCCATAGTTTCCGGGCGCCATCAAAAGCACCTTTGCCCCGTTCACTGCTTTCATGTGAATTTCCAGACGAATGGTCTCCAGCAGTGCCTCCTCACTCATAGGCTTTACAATTCCGGTAGTGCCAAGAACCGAGATACCGCCCTGAATTCCCAGCTTGGGATTGAAGGTCTGGAGTGCCAGCTGCTCCCCTTCCGGGATCCAGATGGTAACGATCAGATATTCCTCAAAAGCAGCTGTTTGCACAACATCCGCCACCGCCCCCAGGATCATGCTGCGCGGTACCGGGTTGATGGCATAATGTCCCACCGGACAGCTAAGCCCCGGCTTTGTCACCATGCCAATGCCCTGGCCTCCATTTAAGTAGAGCTTCGGATATTCCTCCAGATAATATCCGGCACCCGTCCGGCATAAGGTTTCGAACTCGCTTTTATCCGCCTGGCGTACTCTGGCAAATACCTTAGTTCCGTTCGTCACATCCGGATCATCCCCGGAATCCTTCTGCACAAAAAAGCAGAACGCCGGAGACTCCGTTTTCTGCTCCGGCTCATACCGTGTTACCGGGATCCGGCAGACAGTTCCGCCCGGAAGGGCAAGTTCCGAATAATCCGAATCCGATTTTCCACATAACAAAAAAGCGGCCGCCGCCTTCGCCGCAGCCGCCGCACAGGTCCCGGTTGTATATCCATTCCTCAGTCTTTTCTCTGCCACTTGTTTTCTCCGTTTCAGCATACGCTTTTGTGTACACTGTAATCGGTTTTTATTATACTTGCTTTTGCGTGGTTTGACAAGCATCAGACCTGGGCGTTTCTCTCAGTTTCCTTTTGCATCTGCTTCTTCCTTTTTGTGATGAGGCCGCCGATCCTGCCGCTTTCCTTGGAGGTCAGGCAGCGCCAGCCATCCTTCAGGACCCGGTCTCCCAGGCCAAGCTCCTCCGCAATCTCAAATTTCAGCTGTTCCTCCGGGGTCATATGTTCCGGATCAAAGGGCTTCTTCTCTTTTTTCTTAGACATAACGGGCACACTCCTTTTCTCTGGAAGTGTGCCCGTTTCGCTGCGCTTTATTCATAAATTGTAAAAACCTATTCTTCATCCGGGTTCAGCGGCATAATGACCGCTGCAATAATATAGGCAATCAAGCCTGTTCCGGAGCAGGCGATCAATACCCATATCAGACGCACAACGGTCGGATCCACACCAAAATATTCTCCAAGACCGCCGCAAACGCCGCATATTACTCTGTTTGTACTGGAACGATACAGTTTTTTATTCATATCCATCTTTCATTCCTCCCAGCATATTCACACCTAATACTCTATATAATCATCCAGATGCTCCTCAATCTCATCTGCATGATGGTAATACTCTCTCAAATAGCTATTCGCATTCCTGGCTCCGCCCTTCATAAGACCGGCTGTAATGATTCCCGTGCCGAAAAGGCAGAACAGGATGCCCACCACTAAAAACCACTTAACGCAATTTTTCATAAGCTTTCTTTCCTCCCCGAAGCAGTCCCTTCAGAATGTTTACAATCGTCCGAATGCACCATGGCACAAATTTTCCGTATGTAAGAATCGATAACGCAATTCCGATCAGCACACAGCCAAACGTGAATACTGCAAATCCAACAACGGTAATACCGCCCCATAAGTCGGAGACCAGGATAGCTGCACCCATTACCGTCAGAATCACAGTGCCAAAGCAGGCCGCTATGGTCAGGAAGCCGATTCCAAGCACTGCTATGGCGATAAGAGCAAGCAGCGTGGAGATCGCGGCAATGGCTCCGCTTCCCATGCCGAGGATAACCGGAAATAAAACTAAGACCAGAAGCAGCGGAAGAAGAATTCTCCGGCGTGTTCCTTCTTTTTTTCGTGACCGTCCATGTTCATACTCTGTCCGTTCCCGTCCCGCTGTCTGTGCATGACCGTCATCATTTCTTTGTCTGTTTTCCTCCAGCACCTCCGGAAGATCTTTCCGTTTTACCACCTGGTACCCAGGCTCCCGGAAACGCTCATCCTCAAACCCATTCTCGCTAAAAATGCCGCCGTCTTCCAGATCAACTTGTAAATTGCTCCGGATGATGGAGGCGATCCGTTCCGGGCTTCCGAATTCCCGCAGTACTTCCTGCTCCCGCTCCGTTCCGGCCTCATCGAGATAATCACGGTAAAAAGCTATTCCGTCTTCCCGGTCTTCTTGCGAAAGATCCTGCAGCAGATATTCCAGCTTTTCCATAAACTCCGCTCTACTCATGTCTTATGACCTCCTCAAGTATTCTGGATATCTTCTGTGCGTAAGTATTCCATTCTCCACGGTAAAGATTCAGCTGAAGCCTTCCGCTCTCCGTGATCCGGTAGTATCGCCGGTTTCTTCCGTCGATTGCCAGATCATAGCTTTCGAGACATCCGTCCTTTAAAAGACGCCGCAGCACCGGATAAAGGGTAGACTCTGAAATGTCCAGCACCTCACGCACCTCCTGGGTGATGCGGTAGCCGTAGGTTCCATTCTGATCCCTGGAGACAACGGACAGCACAATGGCATCCAGAAGTGCCGCGCCCGTATTAAAAACCATATGATCCCGCCTTTCCTTATAGTGTAATATTGTAAAATTCCATATATTATACAATGTATAATATTGCTGATGGATATACTATATAGCATATAATATTATTTGTCAAGTGGTTATTTTTACAAAGAAAAGCAGGTACGCTCTGGTTTTGCCCGGCCGCACCTGCTTTCTTTTTGTTCGTCCTTGTCTGGAGAAGGCATCAGCCCTCCAAAAAAGTCAGAATGTCTTCCGGAGTTTTGCGCTTCGGCTTTTCCGGGTCAATGTCACGGTAGCCGACAGCGATCACAGCTACTACCTGCTCTGTCTCCGGTATCTTCAGCATCTCATGGATCTTCTCTGCGTCACGGATTCCCATGATCAGGGTGTCCAAACCAAGCTCTTTTGCCTTTAAGATCAGGTTCTCATTCTGCAGGCCAAGGTCGTAATAGCCCCAGCCGTTTCCGCATTCATTATCCGGCGCTCCGGTCTCTCGGTTATAACCTGCCCGGTTTTTGACAAATGTAGTCACAAGATAAGAAGCACCTTTGGAACTGTCCCGGTTAAACTGCGGCAGGCAGCTTTCAGAAAATTCCTCACACTTTGCTTCCTCTAAAATGGCGTAATAACGTGCAGTCTGGCTGTTTTTCCAGGATGGTGCCTGAATCGCAGCCTGTACCATAGCGGTGATCTGCTCCTTCGTTGCACGTCTGCTGCTGTTATATTTACGGATGCTTCTGCGCTCTTCGATCAGTTTTTCAAATTCCATTGTCATATCCTCCTGCTCATTTTTTTACCATCATAAGTAACTGTTCAGTACCTTCAAAGTCACGAGCAAAAATCCATGAAAAATTGCCTGCGGCAATGGGATTTTTGCCTACCCGCCTATGTTTTCTTACGGTCAGCGCAGTAAATGCGCAGACCTACTGAACAGTTACCATCATAACACATTTAGAGCAGTTCTTGTAGAAAAAACGTTTTTTTCGATCAATGCAGAATCCGAAAATGTCCAATAAGCGGAAGTTCTTTTGCTTTTCCTGTAACAGCATTTGCCACTCCCATGCAAAACAGCACCAGAATCAGCAGATATCCTACTCCGGACAGTGAAAGCAGGAAGCGAAACTGCCACCAGTACCGGTCAAATACCAGATTCAGCATTGCAGATATAAACTGCCATCCCATCGACACAAGCAGTAACATAAGCCCCTGATTTGCATGAAATCTGGCGTACTTTGAGTCCTTCGCGCACAGGATTGGCAGCAGCACCAGGAGCGAGAAATACGAAAGCTCAGCCATGAGCTTATTTTGTTCTACATCGCTCTCCTGAAATTCTCTGCTCAGATCACGCATCTGACCTGCCTGATCCCAGGAAAACGTACCGGAACTGCCGCCTCCTGATTGCGAAACGGAAGTACCCGCGCCTCCCTGCTCTCCAACCGGTGTGCCGCACCTGGGGCAGAACCTCGCCCCCTCATTCAGTTTTTTTCCGCACTTTGCGCAAAATACCATACTCCTTCTCCTTTCTGTGGATTTCTCTATGGCAATCGTTATAGACTCTGCGCTGCGGAAATTCTGTTACATTACAGCGTTTCCGCACTTTGCGCAAAAGTCTTTATGCCCGTATAACAGATAAAACTGGGAGAATACATAGAATGTATGTAAGAGAATGAAAAGACACTGTCTGAAAAACAGACTGTACATAGATTGAAACCAAGTATAACATGAGAACCTGTTTATCACAATCAAAACAAGAAAGCTCTCATCGCAAAAAACTACAAAATTCTCCTTCCGATCCCGATACAGCAGAAATATTCCGTAAAAGACACACGTAACATTTCTGCTGTGCCAGTGTTATTATATTTATTTTTTCTCTGCCGTAAATACAATGTCCTTCAGTTTACGTTTCGGCACATAATGAACATCCTGTTCATCACGGTAGTAATTCGTACTTTCTTCTGGCTCCACATCTTCCAGGACAATTTTTTCTTCCGGTTCGCCAATTGCCACCACCAGCACCGGCACGTAAGATTTATCCAAGTTCAGGATTTCCCTGATATTCTGCGCATGAAAGCTTCCGATCATGCAGCCGCCAAGCCCCTTCTCCGCGGCTGCCAAAAGCATAGTCTGTGCTACAATTCCGACATCCTTTTGGAACCGTGTCATAGAATCATTAATCTTTGTATCCTGCAGAATCACAATAAAAGCAGGTGGTTCCATGCCGGGATTCGGCAGCTTCATATGTGTAATTGCGCCGGCCCAACGGGTCTGTTCCTGAATTCTTGCCACTTCATCCGGTTCCCATGCGAGATAATAACAAAGAGGCTGAATATTGGCCGAAGAAGGACAAAGTCTTGCAATGTCCACCAGTTCCATAAGTTCCTCTTTTGTTACTTTACGACTTTTGTTGTATCCACGATAACTACGATTTTTAAGCACCAAATCTGTTAACATGATATAGCTCCTTTCCAATTCTGTCTCCTGTCACATCCATTTGCAGTGATTCCGAAGCACCATTTTCTCCATAGTAGCACGATTGTTTTCACATTTCCAGCACTTGAAAAAAGATGCTGGACACACATGTGTGCCCAGTAACAAAAAAGCACCATGACACGGAACTTTTCATTCCACGTCATAGTGCTTTAAAATTTTATTTAATTCAGATTACTCAGCGTCTGCCTCGTTCTGCTCAGCCGGAGCCTGCAGAGCTTTCATGCTTAAGCTGATCTTTCTGTCTTCGCCGTTGAAATCAACAACCTTAGCCTCGATCTCCTGACCGATGGTCAGAGCATCTGCCGGTTTGTCAACGTGATCTCTGGAGATCTGAGATACGTGAAGCAGAGCGTCTACGCCCGGCTCTAACTCAACGAATGCGCCAAAGTCAGTCATACGAGCAACACGACCGGTTACTACGTTGCCTACAGCGTACTTCTCAGCTGCGTCAGCCCACGGATTCTGCTCCGGGAACTTTAAGCTCAGAGCGATCTTCTCGCCGTTGATATCTTTGATGAGAGCCTTTACATGATCGCCGGTCTTGAATACCTTCTTCGGATTCTCAACACGACCCCAGGACATCTCGGAAATATGAAGCAGGCCGTCAGCACCGCCCAGGTCTACGAATGCACCGAAATCGGTAACGTTCTTAACAGTACCCTCTACGGTGTCACCTGCATGGATGCGCTCGAAGAGCTCTTTCTGAAGCTCAGCCTTCTTAGCAACCATAAGCTGCTTTCTGTCGCCGATGACTCTTCTTCTCTTCGGGTTGAACTCAGTGATAACAAAATCGATATCCTGACCTGCGTATTTGGTTAAATCTTTCTCATAAGTATCAGATACCAGGCTTGCCGGGATGAAGACTCTTGCCTCATCAACAACAACGCTTAAGCCGCCGTCCAGTACCTGTGCAACCTTTGCGGTAAGAACCTCGTGGTTTTCGAAAGCCTCTTCCAGTCTCTTGTTGCCCTTGTCTGCAGCCAGTCTCTTGTAAGACAGTGCAACCTGGCCCTCGCCATCGTTTACCTTAACAACTTTTGCTTCCATCTCGTCGCCAACCTGAACCTGGGTTCTGAGATCTACGTTTGCTTCGTTGGTGTACTCACTTCTCGGGATGATACCATCAGACTTGTATCCGATGTTCAGGACGATCTCGTCCTCTTTCACATCAATGACTTTACCAGTGACGATCTCTCCCGTACGTATTGTCTTTAATGATTCCTCCAACATTTGTTCAAAACTTAATTCTGACATTAGTATGAACCTCCTCAATAATTTGATTGGGGGTAGATGCCCCCGCTGTAATACCTACGCTGCGCACAGAATTCACACATTCAGGGTTGAAATCGCCGAGTGACTGGATAAAGTAAGTATTCTTACATTCCTTTTGGCATATCTCGTAGAGTTTCTGTGTGTTGGAACTATGCCTGCCGCCTATGACAATCATAGCATCCACTTCAGAAGCAATACGTCTAGCTTCCACTTGTCTTTCCTGTGTTGCATTGCAAATCGTATTTAAAACAAGTATATCATAACCCTTTTTCTCGAATTTTTCAACTAAATCTTGAAATTTCTTGTAATTAAATGTCGTTTGTGATACGACACACAGCTTTTCTCCGATCCCCACCGGAAGATTCTCGATCTGCTCCGGCTTTTCCACCACCAGAGTGGTGTCATTGCCCCATCCGCGAATGCCCTGCACCTCCGGATGCTCCGGGCTTCCGATGATGATGACACGGCGTCCGTCTGCCGTCTGCTGCTCCACGATCCGGTGGATCTTTTTCACAAACGGACAGGTTGCGTCCACCACCGTGATATGGTGTGCCTCAAGCAGCTCATAAATATGCTTCCCGACACCATGGGAGCGGATGATGACAATTCCGTCCTTCAGGGCGGCAAGCTCTTCCTCGGTGTTCAGCACCCGCACGCCCTTCTCCTCGAGATCCTTTACTACAAACTCGTTGTGAATGATGGGACCGTAGGTGTAGACCGGCTTTTCTGCCTTTTCGATCTGCTCATAGACCTGCTCTACCGCACGCTTCACACCGAAGCAGAACCCGGCTGTCTTCGCAACGATAACCTCCATCAGGCTTCCTCCTTCAGGCCGCGTGCTTTTGCGGTATCGATGATGGCCTGCACCACCTGCTCCAGGGTCATCTCGGAGCTGTCAAGAAGCACTGCATCCTCCGCCTGCTTAAGCGGCGCAGTCTCCCTGGTCATGTCGCGGTGGTCTCTCTCAATGATATCTTGCTCAATTTCTTCCAGATTACACATGGTACCTTTTTCTGTTAATTCTTTGTAACGGCGCATGGCACGGACCCGGCTGCTGGCCGTTAAGTAGATCTTAGCCTCTGCGTCCGGAAGAATGCAGGTGCCGATATCACGGCCGTCCATGATCACGTTGCGGCTGGCCGCAAGGCTTCTCTGCAGCTCTAACAGATGGGCGCGCACGGCCGGATACACACTGACAGCCGAAGCGGTATTGCCCACCTCCTCCGTGCGGATCAGGCCGGATACATCCTCACCGTTTAAGATGACCTGCTGTGCTCCGTCCCGGTAGCAGATGGTGATGTCCGCGTTCTTTACAGCCTCACTGACTGCCGCCTCATCGGCAGTATCCACGCCGCTGCGCAGCAGATACAGCGCGATGGCACGGTACATGGCACCGGTATCCACATAGATAAAATCAAGTTTCTTTGCCACCAGCTTTGCGATGGTGCTCTTTCCGGCACCGGCCGGGCCGTCGATCGCGATATTAAATGCATGTTTTTCCATAGCTTTTTCGTCTCCTTGTTTCTATCGTTTCATTCCTTACTGTGGAATGGAAATTCCTGCCAGGTATCCGGTAGACCAGGCAATCTGCAGATTAAACCCGCCGGTCACCGCGTCAAGATCCAGCACCTCGCCCGCAAAATAAAGTCCTGCCGTCTTTTTTGACTCCATGGTGGACGGATTTACCTCCCGCACAGACACGCCTCCCTGGGTGATGATGGCCTCCTTATAATCCCGCAATCCCACCAGAGTGATACAGAAATCCTTCACAGCACGCACCAGCTGATGGCGCTCCTCCCTGGTGATCTCGTTCACCTTTTTCTCCGCGGGAATGCCGCTTCTCTCAAGGATAACCGGAACCAGCTTGGCCGGAAGCAGATGGTTTAAGGAATTCTTGTACTGCTTATTCTTAGCCTCCTCAAAATCCCGCAGGATCCTGGCATCCAGCTGTTCCTCGGACAGCGCCGGCTTTAGGTCAATAGAAAGGGTAAGCGGTCCCTTTTTCAGCGTGGAGGCAACATAGCTGCTGGCAGAAAGAAGTACCGGTCCGCTGACTCCGAAATGGGTGAAGAGCATCTCGCCAAACTCCTCATACAATACCTTCTTTCCGTTCCGGATCTGTACGCTGATGTTGCGCAGGGACAGGCCCTGCAAATCCTTACAGACTGCTTCCTTTGCCTCAAAGGGCACCAGGGCCGGGGAAAGCTCGGTAATGGTATGTCCCAGCTCCGTCGCGAAACGGTATCCGTCGCCGGTAGAGCCCGTAGACGGATAGGACAGTCCGCCGGTGGTCACGATCACGGCATCGGCCGGGACCACCTTCTGTCCGCGTTTTAAGCGCACGCCGGATACATGCCCGTCCTCTGCAAGGACCCCGGACACCTCCTCATGAAGCTCCACCTCCACGCCCAGTTCCCGAAGCGCCACCGTCAGCGCGTGGATGACATCGGAGGACTTATCCGAAACCGGGAACACGCGGCCTCCGCGCTCCGTTTTTAACGGGCAGCCATGCTTCTCGATCAGGTCCATGACATCGGTATTGGTAAAGGTGTAAAAGCTGCTGTATAAAAACTTGGCATTGTGGACCACATTCCGGAACAGCTCCTCCGTATCGCAGGCGTTGGTCACATTGCAGCGGCCCTTTCCTGTGATGTAGATTTTCTTACCAAGCTTTTCATTTTTTTCATAGATGCAGACCTTATGGCCCGCACCGGCTGCGGCGATTGCCGCCATCATGCCTGCGGCACCGCCGCCGACGATGATCACATGACTCATACTGATTATTCCTCCGTCTGCAGTCCCAGAGCAATTCTCACGGCACTGCGGTATGTATTCAGTTCTTCAAACTGATAAAAATAGCGTACGCATTCCTGATAGCTTCCGGGGCTGTCCACAGGCATCTCTGCCAGAACGTACATGGCAAACGCATCCGCAAGCTCCGGCAGGGGTTCCTGCGTCCGGGTGATGCTGCTTCCGGGCTCTGCCTCCATGATCCCCCGTGTTCTGGCTTCCAGGCTTTTTACCAAAGCATCATATCCGGCTGCGTAGCGCTCCGGCTCTGCTGCGGCAAGAAGCTGTCCATAGGTCCGCTCCAGCGTTATCAGCGTTCCGGTGCGGTCCCTCATGCCGCCGTCTGCCCGAACGAAATCCGCCGGGTCAATGTGTACTTCCCAGATGTCAGAAGTCCCCGCGTCTTTCACCACCGAAGCCGTGCTGCCGCCTTCGCCGTCTGACTCGAACACCAGCTGTGCGGCCGGGCAGGCTTCCTCCTGCGGGCAGAACATGGTACTGCACAGATCCTTCAGGGACTTTAATTCCGGCGTAAGGGCCTGTTCTCCCTCCGGCTGCGTTCCATCCGGGTTAAAACGCGCGATCGGTTTCAGCTGCGGCGTATAAGCGCAGATTTCAATTTCAAAGCTTTCTTTTCCGGGGATCAGCTCCAGCTGCATTCCCCTCTGCTCATCCAGCCAGACGCAGTCCAGGCCATACGGGCCAAGATTCTTTTTGTGCGGCTCTCCGTACAGCAAGGAAAGCTGCTCCTGCATTTCCTTCGCAGTCAGCCGGTTCCCGCCGGGTATCAGGCTGACCAGATCAAGCTGCTCATCCGTAAAATAGCAGCTGGTCTTAAACGGCTGATCCATGTCAAACCAGTTCATGGAAAACTGATATCTCTCAATGGGACGGTTCTTCGCATCCCGGGTTACCACAGCCATCTTTCCCGGAATACCAAACAAAGCCTGAAGCCGGTCCGGCGATACCCCGAACGGAATTCTCTGTCCCGGATCCTGGGAATAGACAAAATCATTCCAGTTATTCTCAAAATGTGCCTTTGCGCGCATGGACGGGGTATCCAGGCTCATGATCCCGGATACCGACTGACACAGCGTATCCACGATCTGCGACAGACACTCCGCGTCCACCGTGTCTACGGTATCGAGCGGCGTCCCAAAATCAAAGCTGTCGAAGCGCTGTCCCACCTGGACAGCCGGGATCCCGTAAGAGGCAAAGATACCATTCTCCTGCCCCGCCTGCTCCGCAAACTCCCACTCCCGTCCGGTGACTCCGCCTGAAGCCTCCCGGATCAGCTCTCCCAGCATGGTCCCTCTGCCATCCTGGGTAGCCAGGACCGTGTCCTGGGTGTCAACCGCGCCGCACGGGCCAATGGTAATCACGCCGATGAGCCGTTCCCGCTCCCGCTTGCTCAGGCTTCTGGCATACATCCGCGCTCCCAGCGCGTCCTTCTCATGGGCCGACAGACTGACGAAACGGAGCTCCGTATCCGTAGGAAGGCCGGAAAGGAGACGGGCTGTCTCCAGAAATACCGAAACACCGGATGCATTCTTTCCGGCACCCGGACTGTCCGGAAGCGAGTCATGCCAGGTACAGACCAGCAGAATATCCGCATCCGGATCCTCCGCCTCACGCACCGCCGTCACATTGGTGCCGATGATCTCCGCATGCTCCGTCTTCTGGCGGAAGCGCTGACGGCTTACCGCATAACCGTAGTCCTTTAAAAGCTTCTGGATATAGCGGGCAGCACTGTCCTCCTCCCGGCTTCCGGCCGGACGCGCAGAAGCGGAAAGGATGCCCAGCGATTCCTGCAGATAAACGGAATTTACCTCCTCCACCACCGGGATCTCATCCGGAACCTCCTGCATGGTTCCGCCCTGCCGCTGCGGCAGCACTCTGGTAGACGGACCGGCGCAGCCGGACAACAGCGCAGCAGTCAAAAGCAGCAGGCCCTGTTTCGGGACCTGGCATCTTGTTCTGTTCATGAAACTCCCCTCTTTGTTCTTATCTTTCCTGATTCCCGTAAAACACCGGTCCGCAGGTCAAAACTTAACATCCAGTATAGCACATTTTCTCCCACAACGAAAGAGGGAACCGCGCGCCGGCAAATGTCCTGCGTGAGATTCCCTCATGTTTCGGAGCCGGATCAAAGATCCGGCATATCGTTTAGATTGCTGCGGTAATGAAGATGTCGTAAATAGCCTTGATGGCAGTCTCAAAATCAGAATTCTTCACACCAATGATGATGTTGAGTTCACTGGAGCCCTGATCGATCATCTTGACATTGATGCGGGCATGAGCCAGTGCGGAGAAGATTCTTCCGACAGTACCACGGGTGCCCTTCATACCTCTGCCAACCACTGCGATGAGAGCAAGGTCTGCTTCCAGATCTACCAGATCCGGCTCTACCGCGCGGTGGATACCGGCAATCACAGACTGCTCGTACTCTTCAAATTCGTCCTGGTGTACCATAATGGTCATGGTGTCGATCCCTGACGGCATATGCTCAAAGGAGATTCCGTACTTCTCGAACACACCAAGAACTTTCCTCCCAAACCCTACCTCTGCGTTCATCATGGCTTTCTCGATGTTGATCGCGCAAAAGCCCTTTCTTCCGGCAATACCGGTGATGGTGTAGCGCGGCTTTCTGCAGGTGCTCTCTACGATCAGAGTGCCCTTGTCCTCCGGACGGTTGGTGTTGCGGATGTTGATCGGGATACCCTCTTTTCTTACCGGGAAGATAGCGTCCTCATGCAGCACGCCTGCACCCATGTAAGCCAGCTCGCGGAGCTCCTTGTAGGTGATGGTCTCGATGACCTCCGGATTTTCCACGATGCGCGGGTCGGTAACCAGGAAACCGGAAACATCGGTCCAGTTCTCGTACAGGTCTGCGTGGATCGCGCGGGCCACGATGGAACCGGTCACATCGGAACCGCCGCGGGAGAAGGTCTTGATGCTGCCGTCGTGCTTTGAACCATAGAAGCCCGGGATAACGGCACGATCAACATGCTCCAGACGCTCGGAAAGTTCCTTGTTGGTGAGTTCTGCCTCAAAGTTGCCATGCTCATCAAAGAAAATGACCTCTGCCGCGTCAATGAACTCGTAGCCGAGATAATTTGCCATCACAATGCCGTTTAAGTACTCGCCGCGGGAAGCTGCGTAGTCTTTGCCGATTCCCTTTACGAAATTCTCCTCGATGGTAGCAAACTCATGATCCAGATTTAAGTTCAGCTCCAGGCCGTCAATGATCTCCTGGTAGCGTGCCTTGATCGCCTCCAGGATCTTTTTGTAGGATGCTCCGGCAGATGCAGCCGCATAGCACTCATACAGCATATCCGTAACCTTGGTATCCTTGCTGTTTCTCTTGCCCGGTGCGGACGGGATCACATATCTTCTAGTCTTGTCTGCACGGATGATATCTCCGACTTTTTTGAACTGACGGGCACTCGCCAGAGAACTGCCGCCAAACTTCACAACCTTCTTCATATCGCTGTCTCTCCTCATAATGTTCCCGGATCTTTCCGGGGCAGTTATCCCAAATAATACTTTAAATCGCACTTTCTGTCAATACCCGACAAACTGAAAAACGGGGCGCCGCCATCTATGCGGCACCCCGTCAGAATCTATCGCTTATTACTTAAAATACTTCACGCCGCTCTCAAAGATCTTCATATCCTGCTCACCGTAGATGTTCATGGCAACCGCCTCACCACGGCGCTCAGAATGAGCCATCTTACCCAGGATACGTCCATCCGGGCTGGTAATGCCCTCGATAGCCATATAAGAGCCGTTCGGGTTCCAGAACTCATCCATGGTAGCGTTTCCGTTTTCATCTACGTACTGGGTAGCGATCTGGCCGTTTGCTGCCAGCTTCTTTAACCACTCATCGTTTGCGACGAAACGGCCCTCACCGTGAGATGCCGGATTGCAGTATACGCCGCCAAGCTCAGCGCCGGCAAGCCACGGGGACTTGTTGGTGACAACCTTGGTGTATACCATTTTGGAAATATGGCGTCCGATGGTGTTCATGGCCAGAGTCGGAGACTCAGCGGTCTGCTCACAGATACGTCCCTCCGGAACCAGGCCAAGCTTGATGAGAGCCTGGAAGCCGTTGCAGATACCGAGCATCAGACCGTCACGCTCGTTTAAGAGCTTCTCGATCTCCTCACGGATGACTGCGTTGCGGAATACCGTAGCGAAGAACTTCGCGCTGCCCTCCGGCTCATCGCCGGCAGAGAAGCCGCCCGGGAACATCACGATCTGGGCTTTAGCGATCTCCTTCTTATATTCCTCTACGGAATCACGAATATCCTCCGCGCTTAAGTTCTTAAATACCTTCGTTACAACCTTTGCGCCGGCACGCTCAAAGGCCTTTGTGCTGTCGTACTCGCAGTTGGTGCCCGGGAATACCGGAATAAATACAGTCGGCTGTGCCAGCTTGTGGCTGCATACATAGAGCTTGTCTGCCTCAAACAGCTCAGACTTCACCTCAGTCTGCTTTACACCAGAGGTGGTCGGGAATACATTCTCCAGGGTCTTAGTCCAGGAGCCTAAGGCCTCATCCATGGAAATGGATACCGGGCCGTACTCGAAGACTGCCTTGTCGGTCACCTCACCAATCACGGTATAGCGGATGGAAAGCTCACCCACCTTGCCGTCCGGAACCTCGCAGACGATATTGCCCCAGCCTGCGGCAAAGAAATCTCTCGGATCTACGTTATGCTCGATCTTCACGCCAAGCTTGTTGCCAAAGGCCATCTTGCTGACAGCCTCAGCCAGTCCGTGACCCTCTACCGCATAAGCGGAAAGGATGCGTCCAGCCTTGATATCTGTGTTTAATTTCTCATAGCCATCCATGATCTGCGCGTAATCCGGCAGGTCATACTGGTCTTTTTCGATCTGGAATACAACGATCTTGCTGCCCGGCTTCTTAAACTCCGGAGTGATGATATTCGGATAATGGTCCACATCCACCGCAAAGGAAACCAGAGTCGGCGGAACGTTGATCTCTCCGTGCTTCTCATCGTTGAAGGTACCGGACATGCTGTCCTTGCCGCCGATGGACGGAAGGCCGAAGCCAAGCTGTGCGTTGTAAGCACCAAGCAGGGCTGCAAACGGAGCGCCCCAGCGGGTCGGATCCTCAGTCATGCGCTTGAAGTACTCCTGGAAGGTGAAGCGGATCTTTCTGAAATCACCGCCGCTTGCCACGATCTTCGCTACGGAAGAAAGCACGGCATAAACAGAACCGTGATACGGGCTCCAACTGGACAGATACGGATCATAGCCGTAGCTCATCATGGTAACGGTATCGGTTTTTCCCTTCAGTACCGGAAGCTTCGCAACCATAGTCTGGGTCTCGGTCAGCTGGTACTTTCCGCCAAACGGCATAAATACGCTGCCTGCGCCGATGGAGCCGTCAAAACGCTCCACCAGACCCTTCTGGGAACATACATTTAAGTCGGATAAGACGTTCAGCCAGGTGGCCTTCACATCTGCTACTTCTTTCTTAACAAACGGATTGCCCTCTTTGACCGGAGTCTCCAGAACAACCTTTGCCTCCTGATGGGCACCGTTGGTGTCCAGGAACGCGCGGCTTACATCTACGATGGTCTTGCCTCTCCAGTTCATGACAAGGCGCGGCTCACTGGTAACCACTGCAACCGGGATAGCCTCCAGGTTTTCCTCGGCAGCAAAGCCCAGGAATTTGTCTACGTCAGACGGATCCAGGACCACAGCCATACGCTCCTGGGACTCGGAGATAGCAATCTCGGTACCGTCCAGGCCGGCATACTTCTTCGGAACCTTGTCCAGATCGATCTGCAGGCCTGCCGCGAGCTCACCGATCGCTACAGAAACACCGCCCGCACCAAAGTCGTTGCACTTTTTAATGATCTCACTGACCTCCGGACGGCGGAACATACGCTGGATCTTGCGCTCAGTCGGAGCATTACCCTTCTGGACCTCTGCGCCGCAGACCTCAATGGAAGCCTCGGTATGTACCTTAGAGGAGCCGGTAGCACCGCCAATACCGTCACGGCCGGTACGGCCGCCTAACAGAACAATGATATCGCCCGGGTCAGAATTCAGACGCTTCACGTATTTTCTCGGAGCAGCGCCCATGACAGCACCGATCTCCATACGCTTTGCGACATAATCCGGATGATAGATTTCTTTTACATAGCCAGTGGCAAGACCAATCTGGTTGCCGTAGGAGCTGTAGCCGTTTGCCGCGCTGTTGACCAGCTTTCTCTGCGGCAGCTTGCCCTTTAAAGTCTCAGACAGCGGGCGGGTCGGATCTGCAGCACCGGTCACGCGCATAGCCTGGTATACATAGGTACGGCCGGAAAGCGGATCGCGGATAGCGCCGCCCAGACAGGTTGCGGCACCACCGAAAGGCTCAATCTCAGTCGGGTGGTTGTGGGTCTCGTTCTTGAAGTTAACCAGCCACTCCTCGGTCACGCCGTCAATCTCAACCGGAACTACAATACTGCAGGCATTGATCTCGTCAGACACCTCCAGATCCTCAAGCTTGCCCTCTGCACGCAGCTTCTTCATGGCAAGCAGTGCCAGATCCATCAGGCAGACAAATTTGTCATCACGGCCCTTGTAGAGCACCTCGCGGTCAGCCAGATAATTTTTATAGGTAGCCTCGATCGGAGCCTTGTAATCTCCGTCGGTGATGGTCACGTCCTTTAATTCCGTGGAGAAGGTGGTGTGACGGCAGTGATCAGACCAGTAGGTATCCAGTACACGGATCTCGGTCACGGTCGGGTCACGGTGTTCCTCCCCTGCATAATATTTCTGGATATGCTCAAAATCACGGAAAGTCATAGCCAGATTTAAGGAATCGTAAAGCTCCTTTAACTGCGCAGTATCAAAATCAGTAAAGCCCTCGAAGGAAGCTACATCTGCCGGGGTCTCAAATACCGTCACCAGAGTCTGCGGCTTCCTGCTTCCTGCCTCACGGGAATCGACCGGGTTGATGCAGAATGCCTTGATGGCAGCAGTCTGCTCCTCAGTCAGCTTACCGGAAAGCACATAGGTGGTCGCAGTTCTGATGACCGGCTCCTCGGTCTCCTTTAACAGCTTCACGCACTGCTCTGCGGAGTCTGCTCTCTGGTCGAACTGGCCTGGCAGGTACTCTACGGAAAATACGGTATCGCCCTCTTCCTTCGGGAAGTCCTCTTCATATACATAGTCTACCGGCGGCTCGGAAAAAATGGTAACGAGCGCCTGCTTATAGGTCTCCTCAGACAGATTTTCAATATCGTAGCGGATCAATACACGGACCCCTGTCACGGTGTCTATGCTCAGATAGCTGCCGATCTCCTCGCGAAGCTCTCCGGCCTTTACGGCAAACTCCGGTTTTTTCTCTACATACACGCGTTTTACACTCATGTGGTTCCTCCTGTACTGTATTTCTCCTTTTTTGTTTGCGATTCATAACAGAGACTGATAAATCTCATTCAAATAAATAATACCACAAGATATATTATAAATAAAATTAATATATCTTATGGCATTTATCATTGTAGCTAATCAATTATATCCTGTAAGACTACACTTCCGCATCCGGGCTGACACTCATGGCGTCCAGGGTCAGCTTCATGATGTCCCTGATCTCATCCTCGGTCATCTTCATCTTTTCCGCAAGCTCCGCTACCGTAGCCTCCCGTCCAAGCTCCTCGGCCATGCGCTTTGAAACCTCTTTTAAGACATTCACGCGGGCAAGCATCTCCTCTTCCACCTTAGTCTCAAGTCCCTGCTCCTCAAGGGCTGCCCGGATCATCTCATCCGCAAGGGCTTTGACCTGGCTTTTGAAATCGCCCTCCCGGTACTGGTCGGCCGCCATGATCAGCGCCATGTTCGCCTCCTGCACCAGATCTCCCATCGGAAGGCCCTGGTCCGCGTAAGCCTTTGCAGTCTCAGCGATAAACGGAAGATAGCCCTCCATCAGACGAGTGCGGACCGTGGTGTCTCCACTCTTAAGCTTTTCTAAAAGCAGGCTTTCCTCCTCTGTGTCCATAGGACGGATGGCTGCGATCTCATCTAAATATAACTGGTATACATCATCATGCATTGCCCGACATCTCCTTTTGTCTGATAAACTTTTTGCGAAACAATTCCTCCGGCAGCGGACGGCTGAAATAATATCCCTGAATGCGGTCCGGCTCCAGCATAAGTATCCGCTCCAGCTCTTCTTGGGTCTCAATCCCTTCAATGCATACATAGATCCCAAGACGCTTAGACATCTGGATCATCTGGGCCAGCAGATTGAACTCATAAGAATCAGCCAGAGCCTTCCGGGTGAAGGACCGGTCAATCTTAAGTCCATTCGGTGTCAGGTCTCCCAGACAGTGGAAGTTGGAATATCTGGTTCCGAAATCATCCAGAAGCACCTTCACGCCAAGAGCCTTTAAGCCCTGCCATACCTTCCGGAAATGCCCGCCCGGATCCAGATAGCCGCTCTCTGTCAGCTCCACGCCCATGCACTCTGCCGGAAGCCCGGATTCTTCCAGCGCCTCCCGGACCTCCCGAAGTACATTGGCCTTTGCCACCTGAACATAAGATACATTCACCTGTACCCGCATACCAGGGCAATCCTTCTGCCATTTTTTGCAATCCGCAGCTGCTTTGTGGAGCAGCCACCGTCCTGCCGGAATAATGAGTCCGCTCTCCTCCAGGATCGGAATGAATTCCGCCGGTGAAACCATCCTCTGCTCCTTCTCACTGCTGTCATGTGGACTGACTGCCTCAGCCGGAATGTAAAAGCGCATCAGTGCCTCAGCTGAGACCAGGTGATGCTCCGGAGCATTCATCACCGGCTGATAATAAACCTCAAAACCCTCATAGCCGTTGTTCACCGCATATAAAAGCTGCTTTGCCAGCCTCTGGCGGCGTCTCCAGGCCTCATAATCGTGCTCCGCGAACACGTATGACTCATTCTTTCCGGCCCGTTTTGCTTCATTCAGAGCAAACTCCAGATATTTGAGGAGCTGGTCATAATCATTAGCACGGCCCCCTGTCCCGATGATCCCGGCCGATACCGTAAACAATATCTGATACTGGTGGGCTTCCACCCAGCTGCTGATTTCCGTGCGGATCCGTTCATAAAGCTGCTTTGCATCCCGGATGCTCCGCCCGCTTAAGTCCGCAATGATGAACTGGTCCGAAACCAGCCGGAACAGCCTCTGCTCCGGCTCCATGACCCTCTGGATACAATCTGCAGTTTCCTTTAACAGGTAATCTCCGAAATTCATGCCAAAGCTGCTGTTCACTACACCAAGATCATCCATTCCCAGACGTATGACAAAGCCGTCCGGAAGAAAAGCCGGAAACTCCTGGGCATACTGCCAGAGTCCGCCTGCACCCAGAAGGCCGCTGACATTATCTGCCTTCTGCTTTTTGCCGATCTCATTGATGCATCCGATCAGATATCTGGGGGAGCCATCCTGCTCATAAAGCACCAGACCCCTGCAGTTGATCCAGACCGGATCTCCATGCCGGTCCAGCCAACGGTAATCCATGTTGTGGTCACTCTTCTCACCGGACCGGATCCGGTCCAGATCTTCCCACAAAGCCGGCAGATCCTCCGGATATACAAACTGCCGGTGCACTTCCCGAGAATTTGAAAAATGATCTGCAGGCAGCCGGAAACGCTGTACCGCCGTGGAAGATATAAGGTAAGAATCATCCTTCAGATCCAGCACATAAGGATAATCATCCATGGTCGGACTGAACAGCCGAAGCATATATTCTATCGTTTTCTTTGGTATGCCATGTATTACTTTTCTCATTCGATCTCAGCCTTTTCTTAGTCTTGCGGATAGGTCAGCCTGCTGTCATCTATGTTGTCCATTACCTCCCGCAGGAAACGGTCTGCAAGCCACTTTGCCATGGAAAGGTTCATATCGAGGTAATTGCCGCAGTCCCTTGCGCTGGCTCCCGGCACCTCGCCCTCAAAATCACGGATGAACGCAAACATTTCCCGCATAAGCGGAACGATGTCGCAGGACTGGTAATCGCCGGCCAGCAAAAGATAAAAGCCGGTGCGGCAGCCCATTGGGCCAAAATAGATCACGCGGTCCTTAATTCCATCGTGATTGCGCAGAAACGTAGCTGCCAGATGCTCTATTGTATGAATCTCCGCGGTGTTCATGACCGGTTCAAAATTTGGTCTGGTCATACGAATATCAAAGGTCGTGATGATGCCATCCCCGGCCTTGTCCTTTCTGGATACATAAATTCCCGGAAGAAGTTTTAAATGATTGATGGTAAAACTTGTGATTTTTTCCATGATGCAATCTCCTTATGCATGTTCTCAGCGCAGATCCTCCATGCCCGCAGATGAAAACGCAATATCTGTCACACACAGAGGCGCATATGTATTGTAATAAAAACCGGCCATAAAATCAACAAAAATCCCGATGCTGTTTCCTGATTTTTTTTACACGGGACGGAAGCTTTCGCAGCCTCCAGAGACACCAGCCCACCAGCGCTCCCGCCGTATTCGTGACCACATCATCCAGCTGACAATACCCCCGATGGGTAAGCAGCTGGATCCATTCCAGAAGCACTGAGCTTGCAAATGCAGTCAGCACACAGACCCAGGGCCGTTCCAGCTTCCGAAAACAGGCAGGCGCCAGGATTCCGAAGGGCAGGTACATCAGGATATTTTCGATAAAATACGCACGGCTGACCGCCGAGCGGCCCCAGGTCTCAAACAGGGTAAGGTCCAGGGAATAGCGGCTGCCCGGCTCCCGGGAAAAAAGAGCCGTCTGCAGCAAAACCAGCAGATACACCAGCAAAAGGACCCGGCACAGACCATTTGCTGAAATCTGAAACCGGATCCTCCATCCTGTCAACCTCCGGATCCTCAGGAAAAATCCCGCTGCCAGCACGCCCGCAGCGAAAATAACCAGTAAATAGGAAACCGGCTCAAAGAAATCTATGATAATACAACGCAAAACATCAAAAAACATTCTATTCTCCAATCGAAGCACAAACTCTCATGCTCTATCTGCCGGAGTCCGCATGACCTCTTAAGATTTCTCCGGCCAGTGCGCTCAGGCCCTTTGCCACATCCACAACCCTCTCTTCATCCTGCTGCCTGTATGCTTCCTCCAGCTGACTTCTCATTTTCTTCCGTTTTTCCTGAATCATCGTCATATTTTCCATGACCGAACACCTCACAAAATTTATGATAATATGCTGAAATTGTAACAGCGCAGGCCTGTATTCTCAACTGAAAAGGCATAATTATGCAGATGAATGACGATATTTTAATTGAGTCATTACATGAATCTCATATTCTTAATATTGTTTACTCGTAAAGATCCTCCAAAGTGATCAGTTGAACTTCTCCTCGCTCCTGTGCTTGAAGCAGTCCGTCCGTAAATCCACCTTTAGAAAAGATATAGTAGTGGTAGTTATTTCCTTTTCCGAACACCGATGCGTAATCCCTGATCAGCTCAAGCTCATCCACACCAATCTTTTCATTTAAATACTTGCAGGAACCGATGATATACTCTTTTCCTTCTACGAGAGTTCCAACAATATCAATCTGTATCTGCTTTTTCTTCCTGGAATCAGTTCCCCACCACTGACCGATTTCACTCAGTTCAATGGGGAGCTGGTCGGCATAATACAGCAGATAATCCTGACACATCTTTTCAAATATCAGTCCCATATAGTCGGGAAGATACTGTTTTACGGCGTGCGGATAGGTCTTTGCAATTCTGCCAGAATCAATTGCACTCACATTGACTGGGACAAAGCGATACCAGAACCGGAAGAAGTTATCTGCCAGCAGATAGATTGTTTTCTTTCCAGGCTTCTCTGTGATTGGAGTCTCTTTTTTGGCAATGCCAAGGTCAATCAGGGTTTTCAGATATTTTGAGACAACCGAATTGTCCTCTCCGACCTTCATTGTAATATTATTCAGGCGGGATGCCCCCTCAGCGATTGCCTTGATGATGGCATTATAAATGGCTGGCTCTCTGCTGATCCTTCACATACACACGCTATATATGGTGCTAACTTCATCCTACCGCCCCCTTATTTAATTGAAGCGGCCAGATTTTTCTTCAAACGCATATATGCTTCATACGCTGGAGTTGTTCCTTCCAGAAATCCGCTTTGATATGCATCGCTCTTCTTAATGTCATTGCGCTTTAGAATATAGCTCAACACAGAGGTTTTACCAGAAGCATTGATTCCAATAAACGCACATGCAGAATGAAGGTAATAGTTGTCAATCAGGTTATACAGATTATTCCTGTCATCTTCACTCACACGCTGCTGAGTGTAAAAGCAAATATCCATGTCTTCCTTAAACAACGGAAGCCCTTGTGCTGTAATACGAAGTATTTTCATGTACCATTCTCCCTCTTCTCCAGTTTCCTGATGCTATCTGCCACGGCTGAATCGATGAACGCAGCGAACTTTGCTCCATCAACATTGCTTTGCAGTGGCATACTCTGGTTGATATCGCAAATGCACTGAACGTATCAGCAGACGACCTTCTCGTAGACAGTCTGACTCACTCGGCTTCCACTGCCGATTCCGAGATTCACCGTCTGCTTTTGGACTGCAACACACTTGAGCAGGAGATTCTCACCCGAATGGTAAAGGAACTGAAAGCGATTTTATACGGATTGGGAGTATGATATTGTAACCCGTTGACCACATAACACAAAAACCCGCATAAGCCACAACTTCACTTCGGAGCATGCCGGGGTGCTGTCTGTGGTTCATGCGGGATGAGGCAAAAAAAGAAGCCCACCAGCGTACCATGTAAGATTCTACACAGTGCACCAGTGGGCAAAATATTTCCGTGGCTTCTTTCAGAAGCGCTTATCCAACCAGCTTATACTCTTTCAGAAGCTGGTCACGATACTCTGCATCATCAGAAGCCCTTTCAGCATCGCTGTATCTTTTCTCCGCAAGAAGAATTTTCATCAGTTTTGCCATCAAGTCAACACCTTTATCAACGCCTTTGTTCTCAATTGCTGTACTCAAGTTACACATACGCTGCACCTCACTTTCCAACTCTGCTGTCATTGCAATGTTATACTTTTCGCTAAGGACTTTTTTCTTTTCATCTGGCAGAACCGTAGGAGAAAAAAGCGTATTTAACAAATTCAAAATCCCACAATCCGCCTCGTTATCTGGCTCTCCCAGATTCAGGATGATCACTTCCATCAAATCGTAGTCTTCCTTTTTTACATAGGCATCTCCGAATACAGGTTCCTCAATGGTGTGGTAGCGGAACATTCCATTCTTTCTGCAATCTGGAGTTGACGGACATATCCAGATTGAATAGACCTTTTGGATTTTCTCGTAATGATCGCCAGTGAACACCGTACCATGCTGCTCTGAAATCATTCTTGCACAATAGTATGTACCGCGAGTTACAAGCTCATACCCCGGTTTATCATCTGTTTGAATTTCCAGATTGATGATCAGTGTAATCGGCTCTCCATTTTCCGGTGCAATAGCATTAAAGCGCACATCATAATACACCGTTCCTTCATTTATTGAGCTGGATTCCGAATTCATCTTCGTCACTTGCTCATCGCTGTTTATCTTCTGTCCTTTGTTTAATTCGTCCTGATGAACTGCATGTTCGGAAATTTCCACTTTTCCAGACATACAGTGTTCACTGATATAATCTACGCTGAAAAGCGAAAATTCTTTCACACAAGTTTTCAAAATCCAAGCATCAATCGCTTTGAATGAAAGCAGCTTTTTTGCACATCGGTCATATTTGGCCTTGTCAGCAACAGTATCAATTGCCTCTGCAAGAGCAGTCTGTCTTTCCACCGGCAAGCACCTCCTCAAAGTGTTATCAATCGGAGTATACAATAGCCCTATTGTATTTTCATGTTACCATAAAGCCATCTGTTTATCAAGCGGTCTTCTGTGAACTTTCCAGCAATATTTTGTTGGTCATCCCCCCTCTTCTCCAGTTCAATGGCATCCTTGAGCATCTTCTGCTTCCGGACGACCAGTTCTGTATTGGAGGGGTCCAGTTTCAGGAGTTTGTTGACATCCTTAAGACTGGACTGCGTTCCCTTGATTGTTTTGGTTACGCCTTCCAGTGCTTTGGAGAGCTTCGTGGTATCGCCGCCGATCTCAACGGTGATGCCCTGGATTCTGGATGCCATGCGGATGACCACCTTCTTTTGGGCATAAGAAAAGCCCATCTGCGTAGAACAGACAGGCTAAAAATGGGCGTAAAAAGATTTTCGGTGCTTCTTTTCTTACAGTTTGCCTCAAATGCCTTTTTCAGCACATCAGCATCGATGTCCTGCTCGTAAATAGAAAGCAAGGTCTTGATGTCATAGAAGTCTCTCATTCGGGTATTCAAAAGACCTCTTGCAAGGACCGTCTGAAGTTTTTCTGCCAGAATGGTTTCCAGATTGTACGACCAGAGACTGATGGAACGGTCATCCAAAAGCAATTTATAGTTGTACTCGATTGCTCTTGACGTGATAACATCTCCTGTGGAAATATCAATCTTCATCGGTGTAACGAGTTTTCCCATCACAGCATTCATGGTAAACCGAATACCCGGATATTCCATTCCTACTCATTCATTGGTGAACGTATGCTGGCCTCCGCTAAACTCACTTACGAAGATATTGCCGCTTTTACAGACCTGACCTTAGAAGAAATCAAGGCTCTGGCTATACAGAAAACTGCATAATAAAATGGCTCCCCATGAAACGCATTTAACTATACACGTCATGTAGGAGTCTTTTTACCAACGCCACCACTGTGTATCACACAGCGAGGGCTTTTTTGAAGTCCAGGAGTTCATTTTATTTCCGTCACAAACTATATATCAGCCATAAAAAAATACCGTGTGAACTTCTGGAGTTCACACAGCATTATTTTTATGGCCGAAGTCCTTTTACAAGTGTCTGGAACTCTTGCTCTGTATCCACAAAACGATAAGGTGCATACTCGCCATACGCTGTTGGCCTGCTGATTGTGACAATCTGCACTCCTTTATACCCAACCGCCTTATTCAGTTCCCTCTTTAATTCTACCAGATGCTTTCCGTGAGTTGTTTTCAAAGCAAAACAGCCATGTGCATCACGATCTTTCGCTACTAGATAACACATTATTCAGCCCCTCCTTAAATTCATGTTCATTCCGAATCAAGCCACTCTCATACTTTTCACGCATGATTGATCTGGATAATTTTTCCGGCATCTTAATCAGTTCAAAGCGATTGAAGATTCCATAGATATAGGAGATTCCCCGAATATCCCCCAGTGCTTTGGGTCTGTCCACGACCTGACCAATACATCCAATGTTCTTATATGCAAGAAGCACGGAACTCCATGCAAGGCTCTTGCTATTCTCCCTCCTGTCTATCCACAGCTCTTTGGTAAACTCATTTCCTCTGCCCTTTTTTAACTGGTAGGCAAATGGCAACCCGGATATCGTTTTGAACTCATATCCACGGAACGCAACGATACAGTTCCAGAGTGTTTCCTCACACGGATTCTTCTTTAAGAGTTTCATCGCTCTATATCTCCGCTGCCGCTCTGCGCCAACACTGATTTTCTCATTCTCTGTACTTGGATAATACACACCTTTCTGATAAGGCAGGTACGAAGTAACGGAGGCTTTGGAAAGGTCAAGGGCGGTTGCGGTTGATAGCAATGCAGTTTTGTAGTCTTGTGTTTTTCGGTACTCTTCAAAAGTGTCCTGCACCTTTTCCGCCACATCCGATTCATACACACCAGCCGTGATGAGGAGCTTCCTTACTTTGATAGGGTTTAAGTTCAGAGCATCGCCGATGGCCTGCAAGGACATCTCAGAATCATAAAGCGCCGCAGCAGCATCCAGCTGCTCTTTCAGATTCTTTCCGGCATCATACTCCAGCTTCAGCTTCTTCCGGCCGCCTCCGGGTTTTCTTTGCTTGTACTCTCGCTTTTCTCCCATAATTACTCATGCAGCTCCAGCGGCAGTCCATCCGGGTCATGGAAGAAAGTCATCTTCTTGCCGGTGTAATCGTCAACCCGAATCGGCTCACATTCAATTCCTACCTCTGCCAGTTCACTCACTGTCTGTTCCACGCTATCAACGTAGAACGCAAGGTGACGCAATCCACAGGCTTCCGGACGGTTCACACGCTTCGGAGGATTTTCCTCAGCGAAAATCTCCAACTCTGTGTGTTCATTGACACGCAGATCCAACTTCCAGTCCTTACGCTCCGGGCGATAGTTTTCCCGGATGACAGAGAATCTCAGCTTGTTCACATAGAAATCCTTGGCTGCTTCGTAATCAGATACGATGATCGCAATGTGATGTATTTTTGATACGTTCATTTTTCCCCACTCCGTTTCTTTTAATTTTATTCTTCTTTTATTTCCGTTACAAGCTATATAGTCACCCTCAAAATATACCGTGTGAACTCCTGGAGTTCAGTCTGTCCACACGGCATTTATTTTTTCTTGAGTTCTTGTTTATTTCAGCTTTTCCAGAATCTCATCTGCACTCATGCCGCTGGCTAATAATCTCTTAACCACACTCTCAGCTTCTGCTTTCTTTGCTTCCTCTGCGGCCTTAGCATCTGCCTTTGCCTTCTTCGCTTCCAGGGTTGACACTTCTTTTTCAGCCTTCTTCAGAGCAGACTTCTTCTCTTTCAGATCAGCCTTCAACGTGTCAATGTTGGCGGTGATGGATGCGATCTCAGCAGTCAAGGAAGTGATAGTCTCCTGCTTCTCTGCAATCTGGGATGCGTAGTCGGTATTGGTAGTTTTGGGGCGATTTTTGCTGCCTTTCGTTCTGGGCATAGGTTATAACCTCTTTCCTTTTAAACTTCAAACTGTTTTAATTCATCTAGTGGTTCCTTGCTCGTATCAATACACATACCATCTTTCAGCCAGTCTGCTTTCGTATATCCCGTTCCCGTCACTTCATATACCTCGCCTTTTCGGCCAACAGACTTAACCCAGCCCCACATAATAAGCATATCCAATGCTTCTTGCCATCTGGCAGATTCTCTCTGTGAGTTATCTGCCATAAACTGTTTGCCACCAGCTGAGACCTGAACCGCTGAACCTAATGTAGCAATTCTTAAGATTTGTCCATTTCCCTCGGCTGCATATACTAAAAGAAACGCAGGTTCAACTGGAATGCTACCAACGTCATCTTGCCCTACTGTTGGCACGTGTCGTTGATCAGCCTCCCCTGTATCTTTACATTCTCTTGTCCTAGCCTCCGTAATAGTAGATATTCTATCTAAAAAGTCATCGCGCTGTCTTTCCCATGTTGCTTCAGACATTGGGCGAAGATTGAACTCTTTTATAAGTTCATCCTTAAACTCACTCAATCTATATTTTAATGTCCTGTTGTCTGAATCATCCAATTTAATTGCTATTTGTGTCTTATCAATGCATCCATCTAGCTGATTGAATTGAAATCCTGGCAGTAAAACTCCTGTCCATTTATGTTTCATTGCCCATGTAGCTCCCATTTCATTTAATGATGCAGCGCTACTATAATAATCTTTTGAAAAAGCATAAATCACATGAAGGTCACTATTCTGAAATTCATTAACAAGCCACTCATACACCTTATTGCCAAGTGGAATACAGTACGGAGGAACTGATGAACAAATTATTTCTTCATCTCTTAGCCCCAGAATTTCAAGCAAACCCACAAATGCCTCGACATAATCAACATCTTTACTACTGTGTGATATAAATAATTTATGTGGTTTATCCATCCCACTTCCCTCCTCTACTGATTCAGATAGTGTTTTTCCTAATACTGTTAATTTGGCCTCTAATTGAGCAAATGTTGAATCATCACTAAAGTTTTTTCCCATTTTTGAAAAAAGATGAATCACATCTTGGACTGTTTTGCTCTGTGGAAGTTTTTCAAGTTCCGCCTCTATTTCTGCTTTCCACAGTAAATATTTTTCATCATTATGAATCGTTTGATATGGAGTCTGAATAGCAGGCTTTCCGGCTGGCTTTCCAAAAGATATGTGCTCCGTTTTGAATCGCTTTTTTATATCTGGAGTCTGCTCAATAAGCCTAATCAAATTTTCATTTGCCAACTACTTTTCCTCCTTCGCCTAATCATTAACTTTTTAATCACATCTTCGCCGATCATAAGATCGTTGCCTGCTGCTCACCACGGAGAGGTGTGTGACTATTTATAGAGCAGCGTAGGGAGCTACCGCTCCCAGTATATCACAAGTCTACAAATAAATCAGCCTTGTACAGACCATTTTCTAACATTTTTTTGAAGCTGTCCTTTACGGCTGCGACGTCTTCATGGTAGGTCATTCCGTACCAGGTGTCGTTGGTCTTCAGAACCTTCACTGACATCTTTCCCTGCTCCAGCAACTCACCGATGAAAATTGGAATCAGATACTCGGCTTTCTGAGGATTGCCCGGAACTTCTTTCTCGAAGAACTCTTTGAAGCCCTCTTCCAACACATCCAAGAACTCTGGTGTCAGTCCCCACATATTCATGGAAACCAGAGAATTCACATCAACAGTCACACCGTCTGCCTCTGCTCCAGCTGCAGTCTTTACGATGTTCTTAGTCTCCACAACCTCAGTCAGGTTTCCATTCTCGTCCATCTTGCAGATACCACGAGTCACACCACCGTTATCAGACAGCGTGTTCTTCAGCACAAAGCCAGCCATACAGGACTTTCCGCCATTCACCAGATACTCATGGACGGCCTTGAAACCTTCCTTTCCGTAGTAATCGTCTGCGTTAATGACGATAAACGGTGTGTCGATCACACTCTTTGCCGCGAGCACAGCCTGACCGGTTCCCCAAGGTTTTGTACGACCTTCCGGAAGTTCTCCCGGAATATCGTTGATGTCCTGGAAAGCATAATCAACGGTCACATTGTGGGAAACACAGATTGCTGCAATTCTGTCACCGATGACCTCTTTGAACTCCTTCTCGATATCCTTGCGGATAATAAAAACCACATGGTTGAAGCCTGCCTCAATCGCATCATGGATCGAGTAGTCCATGATGATATGATTAGCATCATCAACCGGCTCCAACTGCTTGATTCCTGTTCCAAATCGGCTGCCGATTCCGGCCGCCATGATAAGTAATGTCGTGTTCATCTCTTTCTCCTTACTGTGCTCGTGCTGCTTTTATCGGGCACACCTTAATGCACTGATAGCAACATACACACTTGCTTTCATCAATCTGCGGATACTCAAATCCTTCTTCATCCTCTACCATAGAGATTGCTTCTTTAGGACAGATTGCATAGCAAGCCGTACAACCACAGCATTCTTCTTTTCTTTTATATAGTACCGGTATTTCTCTTTCCACCTTTTGCCACCAACTTTTTGATTTTTCTCTTAATCTTTCTCAGAAATGTTTTAGCATCATTTTTTAATCCAATGCCACCATACTTCTTTGCAACATACTCAAATGATTTATCTCTGAAAGCATTCCAAAATTGTTCTCTATTATCCGGCTTTGGAAACGGTGCTTTCAGCGGAGGCTGTAAACTGTCTTCCAATCTGGTTTGCTTCCAAGTCAGTCGATTCTTAACCTGTTCAAAAACTTTCTCGCCATTTTCATTGTTGATTAAAACCAACGAAACACCTTTGTTGTCATCATACTCCGGGGCCGCCTTTTCAATTCCCCAGTAGTCCGCAATTGTGATATCTCCCGGATGCATAACGGCCTTGTATGGACATTCATAGCAGCTTGGGCGAAGAATCATGTGTCCATAAAAGAGATTTTTGAACACGGGGCTGCTGACGCTCTTTTGATTATCGAACCATAAAGTTTCTATATGGTCGCGCCACCCAAAATCTTTTTTATTTCTAAAATCCACTTTTACCGCTTTGCCATGATTCTTTTGTTCCTGCCAATATAAGTATCTTTTCCATACAGCAGTGCTTGGTACACCATGGCATACGATATCTACACAAAGCAGATTTTTATATTCTTTTCCCAAAAAATGTTTTAAACCTGCCACCTGGCAAGATGTTCCAGAAAACAGCACTTCCTTTCTAGCACCCAAATCTTTTCTAACATTTTTGAATGTATCCCCCAACTTACTTTGAATGTATTTTGAACCTCGCATTTGATTTCTCTCAGCTACATTCTCAGCTCGAATATGTGCCGCCGTAAATTCATCTGTCAGAACACATCCATATACGACACCACCATTTGTCAGCGTCAAGTCCGACAATGCCGTGAAAATACCACCAGAGCGTGAAGCTGCCCGGATGTCTTCGTCTTTATGCTTTACTGCATATACTTTAGGCGATTTCCAATTCATCATGCTGCCCTCCTCTCGGAGTTGTCAGCATAATAAATCGGATAGAATTTAGGCTCTGCCCCCCCCCGATTGATATTAGCTTAACAATCTTGTTCTTAATTCTTGTTTTTAATGGAGTTGTTCCATATTTTTTCATAATGAAATCTACTCCTTTCTTTTGATAATCATTCCAGAACTCATCTCTGTGTTCCGATTTTTTTGTTGGAGCTTCTAAGTTTGCCTGCCAGCATTGTTTTGTATCGCTTAGTCTATACTTCAACTTCACTTTGACTGCCTCAAAGAGCTGCTCTCCTCGATCTGTGTGAATCAAGAAAAGTGAATTGCCTTTTTCGTCATAGAAGTCCGGGATTGTTTCCTCAATATGCCAGAAATCGCCAATCGTCATATCCGTCTTTCGCTCCGTTGTTGCATATGGACACTCGTAACAAGATGGACGCAATGCGCAGCGATTATAGAAAACTTTAACATAATCCTTTATCAGATGCTCCTGACCGCCAGCTGTTACATATGCCGTCGGAGATTTCCACCCATTCCGCTTATCCTTAAATGTCAGATATGTAATCTTCCCATACATTTTCTCAGCAGACTCGGCGTATTCTTTCCAGAGCTTTGGACTCGGCGATCCATGACAGATAATATCAACAATCCATACTCTTTCACGGAATCCTTTGATTTCTGCAAATTTTCGGAAGCCATCTGCTTGGCACCCCATACCAACAAAGAGCAATTTCTTCTCTGGATGAATTTTCAGCCAGTCCTCTGCTGTCTTATAGATTTTCCCTGGCTTGCTCTGCATATACTTTGAACCGATGGCTTTGTCTCGTTGTTCTACATCTAAAACAACTTGAAATTCCGTTGTGTGATTCTTGTAATTGTACACTGCTGCAACAACAGCATTTCCACTTTCCATGAAGTAATCAGATAATGCTGTGAATGCGCCACCAGAAGAGCTATTCATCAGGTTAGATTTATTTTTTAATCTTCCTGCATACACTATTGTATCTATCAAGTTCGTCATAAATCCTCCTACATTCTTCACAGTTTCACCTTTACTCCAACCATAAGTCATTATCTGATTCCCAGAGCAATCAAATCAAATTTGTTGCATAAAGAAGTCAAAACGATTTTTATCTTTTTACTAAAAATCAATGTCACGTGCCCTATAGTCTTACAATAAATTAAGGCTAAAAAAATGCCAATAATAAAAGTTATAACATTCATAAGCATGATCCAAAACGGAAGACATGAATATCCATAACTGTCATATATCAATTGAAATACCAAAGGTCTCAAGTGACCTGCAATTACACTATTTTCAGTAATCAAGTAAAACACTAATGAAGTAGCTGCAATTTTGTTAACTTTTTCATTAAAAGGCAACTTCACTGTTCTAAATATATTGAACAACGCAATATCCATAAAAATCATTATACAGTTATTCGTACATGCCAACTTGATTGCTCGACCAGCCAAAATATTCAATTTAGTCGCAAGGCATAGATACACAATAATGGTAGCCATATACACACAAGCGAGAATAATAAACAACCGTATATTTATCTCTCGATTTTTTGAAAATGCAGGCATATATTTTTTTATGTATCCTATCAACAGGTAAACTGTTATAAAACAAATTAATCTATTATAATACAAAACATTTGGAATCGCCGCACAAACAATTAGATATAGGAATGTTAATCCGGTTACTAAAGAGAGTAATGCTTTTTGATTTGTGTTATTAATTACTACATTCAAATAACCATGTACCATATACAGCAACAGATAGCAACCCACAAACCAGTTCAATCCACTTATCGTTGGTGCCAGCATCTTGATAATCGAGATCTTCGAAAAATGCACATTACATAGTGTTCCAATGAGTAATCCAAAGACCGAAATCAAAAATGTATCTAATAAAATCTTAAACACTTTGTCTGTTTTAACTCTATCATTGTCTACCAAAAACCAAGCTGAACAAATCACAAATAAAATATTACCAATTTGACCCATATGTCTAAGAAACAGCACCAGTAGAGAGTTCAAATTAAGCATTGCATTTTGCTCGTCAATCCATCCAGCATAGTTCCCATTTCCATACACTGGTAAACAATGCGACAGTGTAATTAAAATCATTGCGACTATTTTCAAAAGTTCAATATTCGAGCTTCTGTTCTGTTCTGTTCTGTTCTGTTCTGTTCTGTTCTGTTCTGTTCTGTTCTGTTCTGTTC